>ERZ802824.375-NODE-375-length-24539-cov-26.7079_pt1 | contig 24539 bp, 21 predicted proteins | sample MGYA00345650_ERZ802824 | MGnify/ENA primary metagenome ERZ802824 (study PRJEB30503, sample SAMEA104212361) | marine metagenome | biome: Westerlies Biome; feature: [SRF] surface water layer (ENVO:00010504) within the epipelagic zone...; material: water... | reverse complement strand
TTAACGCTGCATTGTGAGGGGTAAGCAAAATATTATCCAAATTAAAAAAAGGGTGTTTAGAGCTCGGTGGCTCAGATTCAAAAACATCCATACCAGCACCTTTAATCAATTTAGAGTTCAAGGCTTCGTAGAGAGAGTTTTCATCTATTATTCCTCCTCTAGAAGTATTCACGATAACAGAATTCCTTTTCATTAAATTTAACTCTGTTTTAGAAATGAAGTTTTTTGTATTTTCATTTAATGGCAGATGAACTGTCACAAAATCAGCTAAGGCAAGACCTTCGTTTTTATCAATAGGAATGCAATTATATTTTTTGATTATGTTGCTGTCCAAAAAAGGATCAAAAACATACACCTTCATATCAAAACCTTGACACCTTTTTGCCACTTCCTTACCTATTCTGCCAAAACCAACAATCAGTACTTTTTTTTCAAATAATTCAAAAAAGTTAGGCAATTCTGATTTTCTCTCAAAATTACCCTGTTTTACCAAGCTATCTGATAAAGATAAATTTTTGGTCAAATATATGAAAAATGACATTACGTGCTCTGCTACGCTTACGGCATTAGAAGTCGAAGTTATTCCAAGAGCAATCTTATTCCTATTAAGATAATCAATATCAACATTGTCATATCCTACCCCGTGTCTTGATATAATTTTTAAATTTGTGCAATGACTAAGAATATCCTCATCAAGTTTGGATGTTCTTAATAAAATCCCATCTACAAATTTTAATTCATTTTTTAAGCTTTGATTGTTAAAGTTTGATAACTCTAAGACCTCAAATTCATTCTCTTTTAAAAATTCTAAACCTTTTTGATGTACTGTTCCCACAATGGCAATTTTCATTTTATCCATTAGCTGAAAATTATGTCAAAAAAGTATTAAGTTCAAAAGGTTTTTTATTCAAATAATCTTTCAATCGTGTAGTATTCTTTATCAGACTACATTTAGGAGGAATAATGAAGACCATCAAACTATCTTGTGCTCATGCACTTTTTAAATACTTAATTGCACAAAAAACTATAATCGATGGTAAGAAGGTTCCTTTATTTCCAGGCGCTTTTGCAATCTATGGCCATGGAAATGTTGCTTGCTTAGGCCAAGCAATGGAAGAATTCCAATCTGATTTGCCAGGCTATCGAGGACACCATGAGCAAAGCATGGCTTTAACAGGAATCGGTTATGCTAGAGCCATGAGACGTAAACAAATTTTTATTGCTACATCCTCTGTAGGCCCTGGAGCTACAAATATGGTAACTGCTGCTGGTGTTGCAATGAGTAATCGTCTTCCCATATTACTTCTTCCCGGCGATACCTTTGCCAGTCGTTTCCCTGATCCTGTCTTACAACAAGTTGAAAATTTTAATTCACCTATTGAAACAGCAAATGATGCATTTAAATCTGTATCGCGTTATTTTGATAGAATAACTAGACCAGAGCAAATTCTTGCCTCCCTTCCTCAAGCCATCCAAGTAATGCTTGATCCCTCAGACTGTGGTCCTGCAACAATAGCAATGTCCCAAGACGTCCAAGGAGAGTCATTTGAATATCCTGAAATTTTCTTTGAAGAAAAAATTCATGAGATTAGACGTATTCACCCTGACCCAAGCCAAGTTGATCAAGCAGTGGAAAAATTAAAAAATTCAAAACAACCAATTATTATTTCTGGAGGCGGTGTTCTTTATTCAGAGGCTGAAAAGGAGCTTTCTCAGTTTGCTAAAAAACACAATATTCCTGTAACCTCCACTGTTATGGGTATTGGATGTATGACCAAAGATGACCCTTATTATATCAGTACAATCGGTGCATTAGGGCAGGGCTCTTCCAATAATCTATCTAAGGATACTGATTTAGCTCTAGCTATTGGGACAAAATTAGCAGATTTTACAACAGGATCTTGGGCAAACTTTGAAAATCCAGATTTTAAATTAATCTCAGTGAACACAGCACGTTTTGATACAACAAAGCATTTAGCAACACCAGTTATTAGTGATGCCAAAGTGGGCCTTCAGCAAATTTCAGAAGCTTTAGGTGACTGGAAAGCACCTGACCCTTGGTATCAAAGAGCAATTAAAGAAAGAGATGAATGGGACGCTTATGTTCAAAAACACAGTGGCCCAACAAATCAAGAGGAGCCTTCTTATGCGCATGCTGTAGGAGCAGTTTATCGAAATGCTGATCCTAGTGATATTGTAGTTACTGCTGCTGGAGGACTTGTCGGTGAGGTTGTCCAAGTATGGAAACCAAAGCAACTTAATACTTTTGAGACCGAGTGGGGATTTAGCTGTATGGGATATGAAATATCGGGCGCTTTGGGAATTAAAATGGCAAAGCCTGACCAAGACGTTGTGGTTTTTGTTGGAGATGGTTCATACCTATTAAGTAATAGTGATATCTACAGCTCTGTTCTTTATGATCAAAAGTTAATTATTATTGTTTGTGATAATGGGGGACATATGGTCATCAATCGTCTTCAGTTAGCCAAAGGAGGCAAAGAGTATATTTGCAATCTTCGCGCTGCTAGGGCCACAAATCTACAATTTGTTGATTTTGAAAAACATGCAAGTAGTATGGGCGCCAATGCCGAGACAGTCAGTTCAACTTCAGAGCTAGAAGCAGCTTACAAAAGAGCCAAAGACTCAGATAAGACGTATGTTATTGTTATTAAAACTCATGGCTACGAATGGCTAGAGGGAACAGCCTTTTGGGAGAGCCCTACACTTCAAGATCCGATCACCCAAGATAATAAAAAAGCCCTAGAGGATTTTGAAGGTGGAAAAAATAAACAACGCAAAGGCGTTTAATTTTTGATTTTAAAAAATAAAATAGCTTTAATAACAGGAGCGGAGTCGGGTATTGGAAAAAGTACTGCTAAGATTTTTGTAGATAACGGCTATCAGGTCATAGGCACCTGTCTTAAAAATAATAAAAAGAAAGACACAAGAAATATAGAGTACTATCAAATTGATATTTCTAACCATCTAGAGTGGAAAAAATTATTTTCTTACATAAGCAAGAAGTATAAGAAAATCAACGTTTTAGTTAATAGTGCTGGTGTCAGATTAAGTGGAAATATAGAGACAACCTCTTTAAGTGATTGGAATTACCATATGAATAATAATGTCACTGGAACTTTCCTTGCTTGCAAACATATTTTACCATTACTCAAAAAAAGTAAGCACTCATCAATAATCAATTTAGCTTCAATTAATAGCATCAGAGGTGCAAAGAATATGTTGGCTTATGCCACATCAAAGAGTGCTATAATTTCTTTTACAGCTTCCCTTGCCGTTGATTTGTCTAAGCATAAAATTAGGGTCAATGCAGTTGCTCCCGGAGCAATTGATACTCCTATGCTAGCCTCCTACAAAAAAGATTTAACCTTAAAAGAGTATGAAAAAAGAATGAGAGAAAATCATCCTATTGGTAGGATTGGTAAGCCCACAGAAGTAGCAAATGTAATTTATTTTTTAGCTAGTGAAGCAGCTTCATTCATGACCGGTCTTACTATACCTGTGGATGGGGGAAGAAGTATAAGGTAGTCTATCCTTCAGACCTAAGAATAGTAACATCTGCTTGACCCATTTCTCTGGAACCTAAAATAATCTCTCCTTTATAAAAATCTGGTATTACAGCTTTCTGTTCCCCATAATTTGTAAAAAATAAAAGATCACCTCTTTGTCTGACTCTCAGGTATTCTGGTAAAGATATCGATTTTAGTCCTGCGGCTGTCATTTGGTCTTTCATAATAGCGCTTAAGAGATTTGAGTCAGGCCAACCACATAAGTAGCTTCCCTTATTTCCACTGGTGATCACTGGCATTCCATCTTTTGAATTTCCTTCAGATACTCCTGAGCTATTCCCATGCTCTCTCCAAACACTCAAATGACCTTTTATACCTTTCCATTCCACTTCGATAGGTAGCTCTCTTGGCAATGCATCTACTCGAGTGACTTGATAGCCAAGACCCTCTAGACTTAAATTTTTAGGAATTTGAAAATCAGGTGTTTTGATACCTGTTCTAGGACCGGCAAGAATTTTTGCTCCTGATAATGCAATTTTATTAAAGACTTCACTGCTCAGATGAACAAAAGAGGGAATGATAACTAGTTTATATCCTTGAAAATCAGCCTCTTTTCCCACTATATCTAAGGACCCACCGTTCACCCTAATAGCTTTATAGAAATCAAGCATCAGTCTTGTGTAATGAAAATCTTCTGTTTGACCATCTAGTTCTGTCATCCAACAAGCCTCATAATCATGAAGAAGGGCAATCTCTGATTTTTGAGTTTGGGGAAGTTTTATTTTTTGAATTTCTTGAGCCACTTGTAAAGCTTCGTGGCTTCCAATAGCAGGAGTATTATCGCGATACATTAGTCCAGCATGCATTTGTTCTTGAGCAAATGGTGCTTGCCTCCACCTGAAATAACTTACAACTTCTGCATCATGAGCAAAAGCCTCCCAAGTCCACATTCTAACAGCGCCAGCTTTAGGGATAGGATTATATTTAGCCCAGTTAACAGGTCCTGGTTGTTGTTCCATTATCCACAATCGACCCATTCCTCGATACAGATCGTGATGGTAAGATTGAAAATCAGGATCCCCCATATTGAAGCAGTCCCTCACTAGTTTTTTATCTTCTCTGGCGATAGTTTGCATATTTTGAAGATTGCCTAATGGATAACTATTCCAAGCGGCAATTTCTAAGTCTTTAGAAACTTCACGGTGATCGAATTCTACAAAGTGCCCCATATAATTATGACTCACTGGTCTTTCAGGAGAATGCTCATTAATTATTTTGACTTGTTGAGAGTTAAAATTTTTAACCTGGTCAGAACTAAATTTACGGAAATCAAAATTATGAGAAGGGTTGGCCTCAGTTACAGTTAGGTTGGGAAGTTCAACCTCTGAAAAGGATCGGTATTCCATAGACCAAAAAACATTACCCCAGGATTTATTGAGTTCATCAATAGATTTATATTTTTTCTCAAGCCATTTCCTAAATTGAGTTAAGGAAGAAGAACACCAAGAATAAGTTGTCTCGTGGCACCCATATTCATTATCAGTTTGCCAGGCTTGAACAAATTTATTTTGACCATATCTTTTTGCTACTGCCTCAGTTATTCTTTGACTTTCCTTTTGGTAGCCTAAGTGAGAGAAAGAGTAATGACGGCGCGACCCAAAATTTCTAGGCCTACCGTTTTCATCAATTGCCACCATATCAGGCATTTGATCCACAAGCCATTTTGGAGGTGTGGGAGTGGGTGTGCACATGACTATTTTTAAGCCGTTGCTTCCTAAGATATCCACAGCCTTATCCAACCATTCCCACTCATATTTTCCAGGGTTTGGTTCGATACGAGACCATGCAAATTCAGCTATTCTGACCCATCGAATACCATTTTTGTGCATATTCTGTGCATCAGTTATCCACAGATCTTCAGACCAGTGTTCAGGATAGTAACATACCCCTAATTCAGGATTACTAGACATATTTAGTCAATTGAGATGCCAGAGGAATTAAAAAAATGTTCATGACTTTTTTGCCAATCAAGTTGAATGACCTCATTGACATTTATCTCACTACCCACATCGAGCTTAGCAGTAATTTCATAATCTTTTCCTAAACTGATATAGCAAAGCAAGTGCTCACCTAAATTTTCAATATGCCTAACTTTCCCTTGAAGTTTAGAAGAACCATTAGAAGCAACACGAAAGTGCTCTGGTCTTATTCCAATTTTTGCAGATTGATTAGGTGCTTGGATATTTACCAAACTTGATTTTTGTTCACCTTCCAAATCGATAATATTCATTTTTGGTGAACCTATGAATTCAGCTACAAATTGATTTTTAGGAGAATTATAGAGTTCAATGGGAGTTCCTACTTGTTCAATAACGCCATTGTTTAAAACTACAATTCGATCAGCCAGAGTCATAGCCTCAACCTGATCATGTGTGACATAAATCATGGTTGCTGTTAATTGACTATGCAATTTTGCTATTTCTATTCTTGTTTGAACACGAAGCGCTGCATCAAGATTTGATAAAGGCTCATCAAATAAAAAAACTTTTGGATCTCTGACGATTGCTCTACCTATGGCAACACGCTGACGTTGTCCTCCTGAGAGCTGTTTTGGAAGTCTCTCAAATAAAGTTTCAATTTGTAAAACCTTTGCTGCTTCTGTTACACGTTTTTGTATTTCATCCTTAGGAGTTTTTGACTGCTTAAGGGCGAAAGCCATATTATCAAACACTGTCATATGAGGGTACAGAGCATAAGATTGGAAGACCATTGCTACTCCTCTTTCAGCAGCAATAATGTTGTTAACTACCTCGCCACCAATAGAGATCTCTCCCTCAGTGATTTCTTCCAGACCCGCAATCATTCTAAGCAAAGTAGATTTTCCACATCCAGAAGGACCCACAAAAACCATAAACTCTCCAGAGTTAATATCTAGATCTACTCCATGAACCACTTCTGTCTTATCGTAGGTTTTTCTTATGCTTTTTAGATTTACATCAGCCATAATAGGTTGAAAACTTTAGCATTTTTTCTTAAAAGATACATCCATGATAGTATCGTGATAAATTTAAAATATCCCTCATTTGCTCATAAATATTTTGAAAATTGATTGAAAGACTCTTTTGGAGTTCTTTTAAATGTTTCAAAATCAACGTGAATTAATCCAAAACGTTTTTCATAGCCGAAGGCCCATTCATAATTATCTAATAGAGACCATGCAAAATATCCTTTCACTTGAATTCCTTTTTTAAGACAATCTAAAATTTCTTTTAGGTGCAATTGGAAGTATTCAACTCTATCTTGATCTTCAATCACCTCATTGGATGAGATTTGATCGTTATTGGCCATTCCATTTTCAGTTACATAAATAGGTATATCATCACTATATTCTTGATGAATTCTTTCAATGAAATAACTCAATCCCTTAGGGTAGAGCTCCCATCCCATATCTGTTTTTTTTAGGGAACCTCTTTCACATTCATAATTAATCCCATCATCAGAATTCAAATATTTGATTACTGACCTTGTATAGTAATTTATTCCAATCCAATCTATAGGATGGGAAATAATTTTTAATTGTGAGTTGTAATTTTTAGGTAAATATTTCTCTAAAATATTTAGAGCTAGTTCAGGATAAGAGCCTTTAAATATAGCATCTGAAAACCATCGATTATAAATATTATCAAATAACTTTGCTGCTTGAATATTTTTAGGATCTTCATTAAATGGTTCTGGATACTCATTATTTAAAACAATTCCTATTTCATTATTTCCATTTGACCTTAATGCTTGTAATGACATCCCATGTGCCAATAAAATATTATGCATGGTTTTTACTGCTGAAGAGAGATTATTCAAACCCGGAGCATGTTCTCCTAAATAATGACTTAACCAAGATACGCACCATGGCTCGTTGATGGTGGCAATTTTTTGAAATTTATCACTATACTTTTCGGAAATGATATATGAAAAATCAGCAAATCTTTTACAGGTATCTTGATTTTCCCATCCTCCAAGACTAGAGAAGCGAATGGGTAGATCCCAATGATAGAGTGTGGGGAAGGGTTCTAAATCATTTTTCAATATTTCATCAAGCAACCGACTATAAAAATCCAATCCCTCAGTATTTATCGTATTGTGATCGCTAGGCAGAATTCGAGGCCATGAGAATGAGAAACGATAAGCTTTGAAACCTGCCTCTTTTATAAACTTTATATCTTCTTTAAAATAATTGAAGTGATTGCAGGCTTTTTGACCGTCTACGCCTTTGAGTCTTTTTTTGGCAAATTCATCCCAGATAGATTTACCACATCCTCCAAAACTATTTCCCTCTATTTGATAAGATGAAGTAGCAGTACCAAATATAAAATCTGTGGGAAATTCTTTTAGAATAGAGAGATTGTTCAATTATATTTCAGCTTTTTGATAAGAAGATAAAATTCTGACATTAATTATTTTAAGTAGCCTAAATAATCTTTTTGTGAGCTCAACATAGTATCAAGCAAAGCTTCAGCAGATTTAGCATTATCTACAACAGGATCAGCCAAAAGAGCAAAGAGAGCATCTTGTTTTGAATGGTTTAATACTGCCTCTGTGGTTAATTGTATGGTACCCACCTGAGAATTAAGTAGAGCCCCAAAGGGCTTTGGATAGTTTGCTAGACTTTTTCCATGTATGCCATTTTTATTAATGATAGCAGGTACTTCGACGACAATATCGTTAGGAAGACAGTCTATAAAATTATCATTTGGAATATTAACAGCATGTTCCAATGCGTTTGCATCACTAACAATATTTTCAATAATAGGAATTATTCTTTCATGAGGTTCAGGGTGACTCATATCAAAAAATTGCCCATACCCATCATTATCATAAAATGACAAACATCTTTTTTTGTAGTTATCATAAAAATCTAAAATACCATCATGATCTGCCACACTATAGGCCCAAGATAAATATTCACCTAAATGACTATCAGTGGTTATTGGCAAATATCCATACTTTTTGAATAATTCAAAAAATACTCCTCGCTCTGCGCCAGCCTTAGAATAAAAACCCTCATGATCATTTACTAATGAAGAATAATAATCTTCAAATTTTTTTTTAATGAGAGGATATCCATCTTCACCAGAATCTTTATATTTTGCATGTAACAAAATGCTTAAATGATTTAAACCCCCTGCTTCAAATTCTATATTATCTAAATTAGTATCCATAAGAGTAGGTAACTGACGATTCATTGAAGAAATTTCATGGCATAAACCAACAATTTTTAATTTTGGAAAACGAGTAGTTAAAGCATGGCATATACGCTGCATGGGATTTGAATAACTAAATATAAAAGACTCAGGGCATATTTTTTCAATATCCTCACAAATATTTATGATTGCAGGAATTTGGCGCATAGCATGAAAAAGACCACCTGGACCTCCGTTTTCACCATAAACCTGTTTAATTCCATATTGCAGAGGAGTCTTCCAATCTTGATCCCAAAGGTCGAACCTATTTCCTACCTCAATAGAGATGAGGCAAAAGTCTGCATTTTGAAGAGCCTCTTTTCTTGAAGTGGTGGCTTCAATTTTAAAGTTCACCCCAAGCTTTTCTTTGAAAGAAAGAGCTATTTTATTCGTATTTTCAAGAGTTTTTGCATTAATGTCATGAAGAACTAAAGTAGAACCCTCAAGAATGGTAGATTTAAAAAAATCTCCCACAATTCCTAGACCAAAGTTCGTACTTCCTGCACCAATAATGACAATTCTTTTACTCATGTTTCTACCTCTCTAGCTAACCTTTCACAGATCCAGCTACTAATCCTCTTATAAAATATTTTTGTAAAGAAAAGAAAATAAATAATGGCACACTCATAGAGATAAAAGCACCAGTTGTTAATATCTCCCAATTTTCTCCTCGTGAACCTAGAAGTTCTTTTAATTTAGCTGTTAAAATAATTTCACTAGGATTTTTATCTAGAAAAACTAATCCTACTAACAAATCATTCCATACCCATAAAAATTGTAAAATGAAGATGGAGGCAAAAGCCGGAATAGAGAGAGGAACAACAATTCTTCTAAAAGTATCATAGTGAGTAGCTCCATCAACTTTTGCTGCCTCCATCATTTCTTTAGGTAAAGATTTTAAAAAATTCCATAACAAGAAAGTTGTAGAAGCAAGACCGAAGCCAGTATGTGCCATCCAAATTCCAGGATAAGATTTAGACGAAACTCCAAAAAGAGCACCGAAATCGTTATATATTGATAAAATAGGTATCAAACACATTTGCAAAGGCACAACTAGAGAGGCAATCACTGTTGCTAATAACAAATCTCGACCAAAAAAATTCATCCAAGTTAGTGCATAAGCAAAAAACGAGCAAATAATTAATGGTATTAATGTAGAAGGAAGTGCTACGGCAAATGTGTTAATGAATGCTTGCCCTAAACCCTCTTTGAAAAGAACCTCCTTATAATTATCTAGTGTAAAAGAAGGAGGGCTTGTGGCTGAAATAAAAATACGCTTCCCCTTTTTTTTCGTAAATTCATTTTCTGACTTCCAAGAATAATTACCATTTTCATCTACTGTAATCTCACTTTGATCTTTAAAAGTTGCCACATCACCCACTGTGTAAGCATTTATATCTTTAGAAGTTATGCCAAAACTAGAAATCTTCTTTGGTTTATCTTCACCAAATAAATTATCTTCAATATAATAGTAACCGTTTTCCTCATATTGAGAATCCATACCTAAGGTTCGATGAATTTCATTCACTTCTGTATTAATAAAGGAGGTCCACCATCCACTAATAGCCAAAACATCTTTATCTCTAAGAGAACTAATGAGCAGACCAAAAGAAGGAGCAATCCAAACTATTACAAATAAAAGAAGTAATAATTGAGCAAATAATGATGAAAAAGATAGTTTTTTCATAGCTTTTGTTCTTTTCGGTGTTGATACAAATTCCATCCCAAAATTGGAATAACTCCAATCATAATACAAATAGCTAAAACACTCCCCCTGCCAGAGTCTCCTCCCCCTCTAAACATCCAATCATACATTAGATTTGCTAAGACTTCTGTCTGCCACTGCCCGTTGGTCATGGCATAGATTATATCAAATACCTTTAACACTAAGATCGTAATGATTGTCCAGATTACTAATATAGTTTGTTGAAGGTAGGGGATAATGATTGACCAAAATATTTTCAACTCACTAGCACCGTCAATTCTTGCGGCATCTAGGGTTTCATTGGGTATACTGCGCAGAGCTGCACTAAAAATTACTAATGCTAGTCCTGTTTGTATCCAGACCATTATAGCCATCAAAAATAAATTATTCCATAAAGGTATAGTCAGCCAAGCTTGAGGTTCAAAACCTAAGGCAACTGTAATAGCATTTAATAATCCTATTTGCTCATCACCGGGTCCTCGATAGTCATAAATAAATTTCCAAATAACACCAGCTCCAACAAAAGAGATAGCCATAGGCATAAAAATAATGGACTTGGCAATGGTTCCCCACCAGACCCTATCAGCTAAATTTGCAATCACTAAGCCAAAGAAAGTACTAAGAGTAGGAACTATTAACAACCATCCAAAATTATTTAAGATACTTCTTCTAAAATCAGGATCTTTTATTGCCCAAGCAAAATTATATATTCCCACGAAGACCTCACCTCTTTTATCAAAAAAACTAAGTCTGATAGTTTCAAATACAGGAAATATAATAAAAACAAATAAAACAATGAAAGCAGGAGCAATAAAAATTACTGCTCTAATTGAATTTTCATAAGTTAATGTTTTTGATTTTTTAATTTGATAAAAATCTAGTAAAAAATTTGATAAGTGAAAAAACATCACAAAAACAAGGATACCAATAAGAACTGTAAGGGCTAAAGAAAACATACTCATTGAAATTTTAAAGATACAAGGGCGAATAGTACACTACTCGCCCTTAGAAAAAATTATTTATATGAGAAAAAATATTATTGTCCGGCTTCCCAGCTTGCTTGTATTTCGTCTGCAACTTCCTTAGCTGATTTCCCGTTAGTGTAATCAACCATGCCAGTCCAGAAAGACCCTGCGCCTACCCAACCAGGCATTAGATCTGAACCATCAAACCTAAATGTTGTAGCATTCATTAATATTTCATGCAGACCTTTGAAGGTCTCACTTGAGTATTTATTAACATCTACATACTTATGAGGAGTTAAAAAACCACCTTTTTCCATGAATCTTTCATTGGCTTCAGGGTGAAGTAAGAATTTCATGAACTCAGTAGTTATTGGTCTGTCATTAGTAGGAGACATTAAAGTCCCAGCCCCAAGAACAGGTTTACCTAAGTCTTGTGATGCAAAAGGAGGAAAGTAGAAGAAATCATAGTCAACTCCAGCTTCGCTTCCCTCAGGGAAGAATGCAGGAATAAAGCTAGCTTGTCTGTGCATCATACATTCAGCAGGTGAGCTAAATAGACCATTTGGAGAGTCTCTAAAGTCTGTAGTAGCAACAGCTTTTGATCCACCATTTACATAAGAGTCATTTAATGCAATTGAACCAAAAAATTCCATTGCGTCAATCACTCTTTGATCATTGAACTTCATTTCATTTGATACCCATTGATCATAGGTGTTTGGTGAATGACTTCTTAACATAATATCTTCCATCCAATCAGTTGCTGGCCAACCAGTAGCTCCACCAGAACCTAAACCAATACAAAATGGAGTATTTCCATCACCAACCATTTGATCAGCTAATGCTAATAAGTCTTCCATAGTCGTAGGTATTTCATAGCCATTGTCCTCAAAGTTATCCGGTGAATACCAAACTAAACTTTTTACATTTACTCTATAAAAAACACCATAGAATTTACTTAATCCAGCTGGGTCCTTATATGTTGTAAGATCAACCCAAGATTGACCTGCAGCATAATTATCAAGAACCATTTGCTTAACATCATCACCTAATGGTGACAAACAACCAGTAGCTGCGATGTTAGCTGCTAATCCTGGTTGAGGGAATACAGCTATGTCAGCTGGACTTCCTGCTTGACAGTCAATATTAATAATTGATTCAAACTCATCAGAACCTCCATACTCGACTGTTGCTCCTGTTGCAGCTTCAAAAATTGATATGACGTCTCTAAAGTCATCATCTTGTGGTGCAAGCCAAGGACCAAAGATTGTTAATTTCTCTCCCGATAGGTCAGGCCCTGTATATGCGTGGGAACCAGCATTAACAAAGTTTGAAGTAAACAAAGAAAATGCCAAAATCCCAATAAGTGTTTTTATTAATTTCATAAAATTCCTCCTTATTAAAAGTACCTTAATTTTACCAAAACGTTTTGGTTGTAAAAGACATTTCACTCTAATATGCTATGCTTATTGTGAATATCATAAAATTAGCCAAGAAACTCAACCTTTCTACAACAACTGTATCTAGAGCTCTGGGTGGCTATTCTGATGTTAGCGAGCAAACTAGAAGTAGGGTTATAGACTTTGCTGATAGATATAATTACCGACCAAACCCCCATGCTAGCAATCTAGCTTCAAACAAAAATAAAGCAGTAGGTTTTGTAATTCCACTTTATGGATTAAATAATAATACCCTTAATCAAATATCATATTTTAAGTTTGTAGCAGGTATGTCAAAACAAATTAACGATGAAAATATTTTATTTAATATGCTCTTTGCTAAAAGTGCCAAAGAGGAAAAAGAGTCATATGAAAAATTAGTTGAGATTAACAAAGTACAAAATATCATAATCCATAATGTTAGAATAAAAGACCCAAGAGTCGAATACTTAAATCAAAAAAAAATAAATTTTGTTGCATGGGGAAGGTCAAAAAAAATCAATTACTCTTGGGTTGATTTGGATAACGAACTATCCTCTGAAATGATTGTAGATTATCTTATTTCTAAAGATCATAAAAAGATTGCTTTCATAAATGTCGAAGAGAAATATAACTTTGCATTTCTAAGAAAAAAAGGTTTTAAAAAAGCTTTAAGAAAAAACTCCATACCATATGACTCCTCTATTTATAGAACTACAAGCTTAGAGGATCCATCTTTTACAAAAAATATAACTATGGAGCTTCTTGAAAAAAATCCTGATCTTGATTCGATAATTTGTTCCACAGAATATGCGAGTGTTGGAGCTATAGAGGCCTGTGTTGAGTTAGGAATTAATATTGGAAAAGATATATCTTTAATTACTTATGACGGACCGGTGGTGGAATCTTTGACAAATCCTAAAATAACAGCTGTTGCACACCCACTGGAAGAGTTAGGTAAGAAGGCTATTGAGATTCTTATGAATCAACATAAAAATACTGACAATATTTCTTATCTTGCAGTACCACATATCATTGAGCGGGGTTCAGTGAGATCCCTTATTAAATCTAATTAGATTTATATTTTTAAATTCATACCTATATAATAAGTAGTGACCCAATCTATCCTTCAGCAAACAATCAGTCTCTTAAAGCCTTTTTTATGGCCTAAAAATAATTCATCTCTAAATAATAGAGTATTATTGGCTATTTTATGTCTTTTATTGGCAAAGGCAGCAAGCCTTGGGACGCCTCCTATCCTAGGTTATGCAGTTGACTCTCTTACTGAAGTTTCGGAGGGAATAAATCTATATATGTTTGTGCCCTTAGCCTTAATAGTCTCATATGGATTTGTTAGAATTTCCTCAATTGTTTTTGGAGAACTAAGAAATGCAATTTTTTCTAAGGTCACTCAAAGAGCAATTTCTCAATTAACTCTTAATACATTTAAACATCTTCATTCACTATCACTTCAATTTCATTTGGGTAGACAAACTGGTGCTCTCAGTAAATTTATTGATAGGGGATCAAAAGGAATTAATTTTTTGCTTACTTATGTCTTATTCAATGTCATTCCCACTATTATTGAAATTTTTTTTGTAGCAGGAATTTTAGCTATCATTTATGGAATAAAGTATGCATTAGTTACTCTTGTTACTATTGGAATATATGTAGCCATTACTTTTACAATTACGCAATGGCGATTGAAATTTAGAAGACAAATGAATGAAGCAGATAATGCTGTTAGTACAAAACTTGTTGATAGTTTATTAAATTTTGAAACAGTAAAATATTTTAATAATGAAGAACATGAATTCAATAGATTAAATGAATCTTTAACAAAGTATGAATCTGCCTCTATAACTAATCAATACACTCTAAGTTATTTAAATATTGCTCAAACAGTTGTGATTATGGCAGGTATCATAATTATGTTAATGATGTCAGCTTATGATATTAAGGCAGGTGCTATCAGCATTGGTGGTTTTGTTGTCATCAACGCCTATATGTTACAGCTCTATCAACCCTTGAATTTTTTTGGAACAGTCTACCGTGAGATAAGACAATCTCTTATTGATATGGAAAATCTTTTTACACTTTTAAAAGAAAAACCTAATATTAATGATAGCGATCAATCTATAAAACTTAGCGAAGATGCCTCCATTGAATTTAGAGATGTTAGTTTCGATTATGATCCCAAAAGAACTATTATAAAAAATATTAGCTTTAATGTCCCTAATGGAAAAAAAGTAGCTTTGGTAGGGCCTACTGGAGCTGGAAAGTCTACTATTAGTAGGCTTTTATTTCGATTTTATGACCCAAAAGAAGGAGATATTTTTATCAACAATCAAAATATTAAAGATATTTCACAACAGTCCTTGAGAAAACTAATTGGAGTAGTGCCACAAGACACTGTCTTGTTTAATGACACAATTTTTTACAATATCTCTTATGGGGATCCAACTGCTTCAAGTGATCAAGTTTATGAAGCAGCTAAGAGTGCAGATATTCATGAGTTTGTAACAGGCCTTCCTGATGGTTACGAAACTTTAGTTGGTGAGAGAGGTCTCAAACTTAGTGGAGGAGAAAAACAAAGAGTTGCAATTGCTAGGGCCATATTAAAAAATCCAGCTATTTATTTTTTTGATGAAGCAACTTCTGCTCTAGATAGTTCTACCGAAAAAGAAATTCAAAAAAACCTTCAAAAAATTTCACAAAATAAAACAACATTAGTTATTGCTCACCGTCTTTCTACAGCAGCTGATGCAGATGAAATTTTAGTTCTTCAAGAAGGAAAAATTATTGAAAGAGGAAATCATGAAAATCTTTTGCAAATTAAAGGCAAATATGCTGAGATGTGGGATAAACAAAAAAGTATAATTAATATTGTAAATGAAGAAAAAATATAATATTTCGCTTCCTCTTTTAACAGTAACAGTGATATTTATTAATTAATTCACAAAACTAGTGTTTAGTCATATTCTTATATTTCTTTTGAATAGACTCTGGCCAAACAGATTTAATATAATCAAGTATAACCCAAATATCATTATCACTTAGCTCATCATTTCCTTGCATTTTACCATCGTAATTTTCGTTATAAATTTTAAACCCATACTTAATAACATTGAAAAGTTGATCTTCACTGTGATGCCACGTGTGACCAGTGCCATTTAGTGGTGGAGAAAGATTATGTCCATCTGCATCTTTTTTTGTGCTCCAATTAGGCTGGCCTTGTAAATTGATTCCATGACAAGATGCACAATTAGTATAGTAGAGAGCTTTTCCTAATTCTAATTTAGCACTGACATCTTCTAGAGATAAACTTGATTTATTGACTTCCTCTAATGAGTTCTTTGATTGGAATAACAGAAAATAACCTCCTATAACTAAGATTATAATAACTATTAAAATCAATATTTTTTTCATTATGAATTAATTTTTTTAAGCAGATCTTGAATTTCAGAGATTTTTTCATTTTTATCTTTGTTGTTTTTTTTTATCGCATCTGTCACGCAATGATCTATGTGCTTATTCATAATATTATTTTCTAAAGACTTAATTGCTGATGAAACTGCTGATGTTTGTTGCAAAATATCCATACAATATTTTTTCTCAACTATCATTTTTTCAACACCTTTTAGTTGACCCATAATACGATTAATTCTGTGTAAATTTTTAATATGATCTGGATTTGACATGATTTATATATACCCTATACTAGTATATAGTAAATAAAAAAAAGGTGTTCATGAATTTTTTATCTAAATTAATTTTTTTATTGATAGTTCCATTAATTAGCATTGCGGCCCCAGGTGCTGATATAGGTAAATTAGGAGAGGCAAAAGATATCCAAAAAGTTATAAGAGTACAAATGTATGATAATTATTTTAAACCTGCCGCTTATAAAATTAAAGCAGGTCAAACAGTGAATTTTATCGTCAAAAATAAAGGTCAGTCTGTTCATGAATTTAATATTGGAACAGTGTCCCAACATCTAAAACATCAACCGGAGATTCTATGACAACAGCAGTAGCAAAATTTCACTGGAAGTGTAAACATACATGGAAACGAAGTGCCAATAACACCAAATGGTGTTTAATTGGTTGTGCTATTGGGGATATGGGAACCATTTTATTTTTTCAAATGACGGGAATACCATGGCCAACCTTAGCCATCATGTCACTTGCTATAATCAATGGCCTGCTTACTAGCATCGCCCTAGAGACAATTATCCTGATGCGTCAGGAATTTAATTTTCAACAGGCGTTAAAAACAGCGCTAGGTATGAGTTTTATCTCAATGATAGCCATGGAGTCAGCGATGAATGTTACTGATGTTCTTTTAACAGGAGGAGCGATGCTCACCTGGTGGGTAGTTCCGATTATGCTTTTTGTTGGATTCATCACTCCTTGGCCTTACAATTATTGGAGGTTGAAAAAGTATAATATTGCTTGTCACTAGCAATTAACCTTTATGCTTTTAAAAAAAAATGAACTTAATTGTAAATTAATTTTTTTAATATTATTTTTATTCAGCTCAAAGTGCTTTGCTGATATCCAAACAATAATCATTGACGGCGATACAATAAGGATTGGTGAAGAAAGAATACGTTTTAGTGGCATAGACGCACCAGAAATCAATCAAACTTGCTTATCTAAAGGTGTTGAAGTTTTTTGCGGTAAAACTTCCAAAAGTCTTTTGGTAGATAAAACTTCTCTCGAGCAAGTTAAATGTATCTCAGAAGGAAAAGACCAATATAATAGGACATTAGCTGAATGCTTTGTAAATGGCGAGTCTCTTAGCAGATATTTGGTAAGACAAGGGTATGCTTTTGCTTATAGAAAGTACTCTAAAAAATTTATTAAAGATGAAGATTATGCAAAAGAAAATAAAATGGGCATGTGGAATATGAAATTTCTCTTTCCTTGGGATTATAGAAGAAAAAATTAGTTTTATGTCACAAAAAAAAATTGCAGTCGTTGGGGCAGGCATCATTGGGTTAAGCACATCCTATTACCTACAATCCTCTGGACATCAAGTAACTCTTTATGATCAAAATAATCCAGGCTCAGGAACTTCTCGTGGTCATGCTAGTGTAATAGCTGACTATGGAATACCCGCTCTCAATCAACCTGATGTTTGGAAAAATTTATTTCGATATTTATTTTATAAAGACTCTCCTTTAGCTATTAGTTGGACTTATATTCCATCATTGCTTCCTTGGGCTACTCAATTTTTAAAAAACTGTAATGTAACTTCTATGAATTTTACTGCTAAAACAATGGCAGGTCTTTTGAAGGACGCTCTTCCAACATACCAGTCCTTACTCTCTGAAATAAATGCTAACGAGCTTATTACACATAAAGGCACTTTGTATGTTTGGATGAAACAAAAGGAACAACCTTCAAATGCTCAAATTAAAGTAAGGCAACTTAACAATGTTGAACAAATTAATATCTCCAAACACGAAATACACGATTTAGAACCAAATTTGAGCGATAAAATAAAAGGAGGTTGGTATTTTCCAAAAGCTTGTCATACCTTGAATCCTGATAAGATTTTGAAGAAGCTTTTTAATAAATTTATTGAAAAAAATGGATTATTTATCCAAGAAAGAGTCTCATCAGTGAATAATGAAGATAAAAAATTTAACATTAATAGCCAAAATTATGATGATTTAGTTATTTGCTGTGGTGCTTTTTCTAAAGAATTAGTCAAAGAAATAGAGGGAAAAACAATACCTCTTGAGACTGAAAGGGGCTATCACGTTGAGTATTTAGGAATGCAGGAATTCCTTTCACGTCCAACATGTTTGGTAGAATCAGGTATGTATCTTACGCCCTTAGAATACGGCATCAGAGCAGCTGGAACAGTAGAGTTAGCAGGCAACACAGATCAAATTAATCAATCTCGTATAAATTTTATAAATAATAATGCTAGAAAATTAATTCCTAAACTTCAAGATTACCAAAACACTTGGTTGGGTTACAGACCTACACTTCCGGACTGTCTTCCTGTAATAAGTAAATCCTCAAAGTTTGATAATCTCTATTACGCATTTGGTCATAATCATCTAGGTTGGACATTAGGGCCAATTACAGGAAAAATTGTTACTGGACTCATTAATAAAGATAAATTTGATAATCAAGCACTAGAAATGAATAGGTTTATAAAATGAAGTTAAGAATGTTTTTATCTCTTATGATTATTTTATTCAATTTAAAGGCTTTTGGTTCAGATCTTGATTATCAAAAAAATTATTGTGTAGGTTATTTCGAGGAACTTTACTGGTCTCTTGATCCCATTGAAGAAGAGCAGAGGAGAGATTTAATAAAAGATTTTTTCAATAAAAATCTTCCAGGTTCTTCTCAGCTAGATTTTGATTTATTCTATGACTCTAAAAAAAAACAATTTATTACAGATATAGAAAATACTGATGTTAGCAAATATACAAAAGTAAATTATCCAAATTTTGAAGTTATTATTTTGGATGCCTATATTAATTTATTTAAGCAAGGTAAAAACTATTGCCCGGCATTCTGGGATAATTGTGAAGAAGAATCTATTAAGGCCTTCTTTGATGCTGCCAGAGATTACAGCAACATATGGAAAGGTGAAGAAAATGTAATTTCTTTTTTAGATAAAAATTTTATCAATCATCAATGCTCGACTTTTATGAGAACGTCAATAAATCAAAAAGAATTTATATTTGACCTGAATATTTTGATCAAACAATTAACAAAATAACTTAATCTAAACTTGTGATTACTTTAAAAATAGCTTGAAAAAACATATTTTTTCTTAATAAAAATCAGACTCGAAACCTCAAATTATTTTTTGAAAGATCTTTAATGTTAGATACTCCCATTAAAATCATATCTCTTTCAATTTCTTTTTTTAAATTACTTAATGCGATTTCTACACCTTTTTGGCCACCAGCAGCTAGCGCGTATAAATACATCCTACCTCCTGAGCATGCTTTTGCCCCTAAGGAGAGGGCTTTCAGGATATGAGTGCCTCGTTTAATCCCGCCTTCACATATAACATCTATTTTATCGCCTACCGCATTAACAATTTCTTCAAGTTGATCAAAAGGTGATCTAGATCCATCTAATTGTCTACCGCCATGATTAGATATCATGATAGCTGATGCCCCTACATCTACTGCCTTCTTAGCATCTTCCACAGACATAACACCTTTGATTGCCAGAGGTTTTCCCCATTTTTTATTTATATCTTCAACTTTTTTCCAAGATAATGATCTATCTAACATTTTTGTAAAATAGTCGCCTACGCTAGTCATAAGGTTTGTTCCTTCAGTAACGTGCTTATTCAAATTGCTCAACTCCCACTTTGGTTTAGTAAAATAGTTAAACGCCCATGCAGGATGAGTAGCAAAACTCATAATACTTTTTAAAGATAAATTTAAAGGGATAGTAAATCCTGTATATAAATCTCTTTCTCTGTTACCCCCGACAGAAGAGTCAACGGTTATGGCCATTGTGTCAAAATTGTGTTCTATGCATTGATCAATCAAGTAGTTATTGAGTCCTTCGTCTTTGTGGACATAGAGTTGAAATAATTTTGGCGTTGAAATTAATTTAGAAATTTCTTGAATACTGGCTGTGCCTAAAGAGGAAACCCCAAACATAGTCCCAAATTTTTCTGCTGCTAAACCTACTCCTATTTCTCCGTCAGGGTGAAATAATCTTTGCAAAGCAGTGGGGGCACAATAAATTGGCATATCTATTTTCTGGCCCATTATAGTTGTAGACATATCAATATCTTTAACCCCTGTTAAAACATTGGGAACTAAGTCACAATTTTCATAAGCTTCAGTATTTCTTCTGTAAGTTACTTCATCATCAGCAGCACCATCAATGTAATGAAAAACAGGAGAGGGAAGTCTTTTTTTTGCTAGATTGCGAAAATCCTCAAAGTTATGACAATTTTTGATGCTGTTAAACATGATGTTATTGTAAACAATTATTTAGAATGACTAAATAATTCTTTCCTATACAGGTTTTTCTCCCAAAGCTGATAAAGAGACTTTAGAGATTTGTTTTGATATTTTGAGATTGTAACTGTCTGTAGTTTATTTTTTTTGTTTATATTGAATAAATTTGTTGCTCCTAGTGTTGTGCCTATTTCTTTTTTGTTTTTAAGAACAAGCTGTTTCTCTCTCAGAGAAGAGAGTATTTTCATAATAGTAATATTTTTTGTAATTGGGCCATCTAGAATTATAGTATTAGAAGATTTGATTGTGTTTAAACAAAAGTTAATTACGAAAGCAATATATAAACAAATTAAATAATAAATTTGACCTCTATTAAGTTTTTTAAACAAATTAATATTAATTTTTTTATTTGCAAATGCACCTCCTGAAGCATAACTAGGATAGATTAAGTAATCTTTATAGTCGAAATTTTTAAGAGCTTTTGTGTTTGTGGTAATTTTGAATTTTTTTATTAAGTAGTCATATTCTCTACCTCCCATAAATCTTATAGTAGGAACAGGTTTTCCAAAAACATCAATATTAGCTAACATATCTAAATTTGGATTTAGATGTTTCAAAGAAGCTTTTTGATTGAATATGATGTACCAAGTTCCTGTTGTTACCAAAGTAAAATTTCTAATATCTGAATTTTTAAAATATAAATAAGAGGCATTACTATCATGGACACCATTTGCAATTTGTAAGTTTGAATTAGCAATTTTTTTTTGACCTATAACTTCCCATGCTTTTTTCATAGGGGGAAATTTATTTTCTAATTTAAGTTTCTTTACAAAAGAGGAGAGTTTATTTTTTCTAAAATCCCACAAATGCGTGTGGCAACCCAAATAAGAAATTTCAGAAGAAAAAATACCTGATAATTTCCATACAATATATTGAGGATAGCTTAGGATATATTTTGTATTTCTTATAAGTTTCGGATTTTTTTTATACAGATAGAAAAGTTGTTGGCCAATATTTAATCCATTTTCAAGAAATGGAGTGAAACCTTCACTAAATTTAGGAGCAATTTCTTTATATTTATCAACGAATTTATCAAATTTATATTCGTAATCAGTGCAAGCCAGAAGCTCTTGATTATCATGTCCAATAAGAGCAATTGATGTCCCATGGGCTGTACAGACAAATTTATCTAAAACATATTTTTTTTCAATTAATTCTATGTGTTTATGGGCCCACTCATAAATAGAATTGGAATCAAGAATTTTTATACTTAGCCTAATGACATTCTTTTGTTTGGTTCTAAAAGAATGAACAGTTTGATTTGTAAGACTATTAACAAAAGTTAATTTAACGTTAGTCTTTCCAATATCGAGGACAATATTTAGTTTCTTAGAGGCAGACATCATCTGGTAAATGATGTTATATTACCTCCATCAATATTGATAATATTTCCTGTTGATTTTTTTGATTTAGAGCTAGCAAAGAAGTAAATACCTTCAGCTATATCTTCGGGCAATATACTCACTTTTAATAGGCTTCTATTTTTATAAAAGTCTTCCACATTTTTTACACTGATTTTATTACTAGCAGCTCTTTGTTTTTTCCATTCCCCTTGCCATATTCTTGATCCTTGAATGACAGCATCAGGATTTACTACATTTGATCGTATTTTATGAGCTGACCCTTCTAGAGCAATTGATCTTGAAAGATGAAGTAAAGAACTTTTTGCTACACTATACGCTGAAGCTCCTTTTGAAGCATTTAAACTATTTTTACTTGCAATAAAAATAATTGAGCCACCATTATTTTGTTCAATCATTTTTTGATAAACTTCTCTACTTATTAAAAAGCTTCCTTTGGCTAGAATATCCATATTTTTATCCCAAAGTTTGGAAGATGTATTTTCAAATAATGCAGCAGATGAAAAACCTGCATTTGCAACTAGAATATCTATTCCTCCAAAAGTATTAACGCTTTTAGAGACTGCCTCTTTTACATCACTTTCATTGGTTACATCCATCAATATGGAGTGGACGACATCTTTACCATAATCTTGACTGAATTCATCATGCTTTGCTTTAAGTGCTTTTTTATCAATATCAGTTAAAATAACACAGCAACCTTCACTAAGAAATTTTCTAGCAGTAGCCGATCCTATCCCTCCAGCAGCACCAGTAATAAGAGCAACTTTTCCAGCTAATTCCTTTTCTTTTGGCATTCTCCTCAATTTGGCTTCTTCTAGCTCCCAATATTCAATTCTAAATGCTTCCTTTTCACTAAGACCTGTGTATTTATCGACACCTTCGGCGCCTTTCATGACATTCATAGCATTACAAAAAAACTCACTAGAGACACGGGCTGTTGATTTATTTTTAGCAAAAGACATCATTCCATATTCTGGTATTAAAATAATCACAGGGTATGGATCACGAAGCGCAGGCGATCCCTTGCTTTTGTTTCTGTTATAATATTTTGTATAAGCAACTTTATATTTATCTAGATGACTTTGAATAACACTATCAATTTTATTTTCATTTTTAGTTAGATCACTTAGTGAGGGAAGAACCATAGGCAATCTTTTTGTCCTAAGGAAATGATCTGGGCAGGAAGTACCAATAGCCGCTACCTTTTTTAAATTCTCTGAATTAACAAACTCTAGTGCAATATCTGATTTATCTAAATGAAGAATTTTGGAGTTTTCTTTGGATAGACTTCCTCGAATTGTAGTTATTAATTTTAATTCAAAATCAGAATTTGATTTATTCTTATAAATAGGTTTTCCAAAAGAGTATTTTTTAATTTTATTATTTAAATAGGTTTGAGCTTTCTTAATTAGCTCTATTGAGTTTGAATAACATTCCTTGTTTGTATTTGCCCATGTAAATAATCCGTGGTGGCCGAGAACAATTCCAATAATATTTTTATTTTTATGAATTAAACTCTCCATTTTCAATCCAAGGTCAAATCCAGGTCTTTGCCAATCTAACCATCCCATACTATCCCCATAAACTTTTTTAATTATATCTCTTCCATTCTTCATTGTTGCTAGCGCAATAATTGAATCAGGGTGGGTATGATCTACTTCTGGATAAGGAACATAGGCGTGAAGGGGAGTATCAATACTAGCAGCTCTAGGATTATTGTTAAAAGTACACATAGGATAGTAGCCAACCATCTCATCCTCATAATTAAATCCTCGATAAATATTTTTTAGACTATTAAATTTATCCATATAGAGACTAGCAAAACCATCTTTTTTAATAGAACCCAAATCTCCACCCGAGCCTTTTACATAAAGAATAGTTTCATTCTTTTTTGTTATTGGATCTTTCATAGAAATCTTAGAGGAAGTATTCCCTCCTCCAAAGTTAGTAACTTTTAAATCACTTCCCAATAAATTAGACCTTAAGATAAGCTGATCAATTTTAGATAATTTGTTATAACTATTATTCCAGTTGTTTATTACGTTTTTTTGAAATCTCATGACGATATTTTTAATTGAAAAAAATTAACTTTTAATCAGATAATATAAAACAATGTTTTTTCATAAAATCCATAAAAAAATTTAATTTTAATAAAAAAAAATTCTAAATTAATTGATTTAAGTTTGAATAGGGTGGATAATTATCCTTCAAAACATTTAGGAGGAAAATATGAAAAAATTATTTTTAGTAATAATGTCATCAATCCTTTTTGCTTTTACAGCTAATGCTGCCGACATGAGAATCGC
>ERZ802824.365-NODE-365-length-24830-cov-16.6935_pt1 | contig 24830 bp, 25 predicted proteins | sample MGYA00345650_ERZ802824 | MGnify/ENA primary metagenome ERZ802824 (study PRJEB30503, sample SAMEA104212361) | marine metagenome | biome: Westerlies Biome; feature: [SRF] surface water layer (ENVO:00010504) within the epipelagic zone...; material: water... | reverse complement strand
CGACTTGGCCGCCGAGTTGGGCGATGCCCACCATCGTGTTGGCCACCGAGCCGCCGGAGGTCTCCAATCCTGGGCCACTGGCTCGATAGAGCGCTTCAGCCTGCTGCTCGTCAATGAGGGCCATGCCGCCTTTCTGAAGGCCTTGCTGCTCGAGAAATGCGTCATCGGTCTGCACGAGCACATCGACGATGGCGTTGCCGATCCCCACCACGTCAAACGTGGTGGTGGAGTTGGCGAATCGTGATGTGCTCATGGGGGCAGAACGCGTGAATTGGGGCAGTCTCGCTGTTCGTGGCCCCCTCGTTGCCGCACTCCCTGGTTGATCAGGCGCTCAGCAGTGCCCGTTTCGGTCCGTGGATCGGATCCTCCACCACGATGGTTTGATCGCGACTGGCACCGAGGGACACGATGGCGATGGGGACCTCCATCAGGTCGGCGAGGAAGCGCAGATAGGCCATCGCTTTCTCGGGCAGATCCTCTAGGCGACGGCAGTCTGCGGTGGAACACTGCCATCCAGGAAGTGTTTCGTAGATCGGCTTGCAGCGGGCGAATGCCTCGGAACAACTCGGGAAGTGGTCGATGCGTTCGCCATCGAGTTCGTAAGCCACACAAACCTGAAGGGCATCGATCTCATCGAGCACATCCAGCTTGGTGACGGCAAGGCAGTCGAGACCGTTGACCTCCACGGCGTAACGTCCAATGACGCCATCAAACCAGCCACAGCGGCGACGGCGCCCGGTGGTGGTGCCGAATTCACCACCTCGGTCACAGAGGTGATCGTTGAGACTTCCGTCGAGTTCCGTCGGGAAGGGACCTTCTCCCACGCGAGTTGTGTAAGCCTTCGCCACGCCGATCACGCGGTCGATCAGAGTGGGGCCAACGCCTGCGCCGATGCAGGCGCCACCAGACACCGGATTGGACGAGGTCACGTAGGGATAGGTGCCGTGGTCGAGGTCGAGGAGTGTTCCCTGAGCACCTTCGAAAAGAATATTTTTCCTATTGCGGGCAGCTCCATGGATGGCCCGGGAGCAGTCCACAACATGGGGGGCTAAGCGCTGGCCGTACTCGAGATACTCGGCGATGACTTCCTCGTCGTTGAGAGGATCCATTCCATAGATGGATTGAAGGAGCTGATTCTTCTCTTGCAGCGGTCCCTCGAGGCGATCTCTCAGCCGTTGTTCATCGAGCAGATCAATGACCCGGATTCCGCTTCTTTGAGACTTATCGGCGTAGGTCGGACCGATGCCCCTTCCGGTGGTTCCAATTCTGCGGTCGCCCCGCTGCCGTTCCATCGCCTGATCGAGAAGACGGTGGTACGGCATCGTGACGTGGGCCGTTGACGCCAGCTGCAGGCCAGAGATGTCAATGCCATTTTTGATGAGCATGTCCAACTCGCCGAGCATCACCCGCGGATCGACAACGGTGCCTGATCCGATCAGACAGATCGTGTCTGGGTAGAGAATTCCTGAGGGAATCAGGTGAAGCTTCAGCACCTGACCATCAACAACGATGGTGTGACCGGCGTTGACGCCTCCCTGATAGCGCACCACCACATCTGCGGAACGACTCAGAAGGTCGGTGATCTTTCCTTTTCCCTCGTCACCCCACTGAGCACCGATGACGACAACGTTGGCCAAAGACTCGGCGGCCCGAAGCCGCGGTTCTGCACAATCCGTGATTATCTCAGACTTGCGTGCCTAAGGTCAAAGATGCTTAGAACTATGTGACAGCGACAAGGTGGTCGTTGTGTCAGGTTCCGCGAAGAGCCGCCTTTTCCGCCTTGCTGAGCTCTTTCTCAACGCGAGTTTTGAGAGCATCCGGCACTGGACGATTGGTGTACGTGTTGTAGTGACCCTGCAGAGAATTGAGCGCCGTCTGCATGGTTGTGAATGAGCTCAATCCGTTCACCTGAGGCCGTGGACGGTACCGGGACATGTAGTCATTGATGAGATCGTGGGCTTCATGCTCGGAGTCCTGCAGACCCTCCGAGTCGGAAGGCAGGGCAAGTGTGTTCTGAAGCATGTGGACCACAGCCACGGTGTCTTCGACGTAATCCCCGGAAAGCAGCGAGGTTGTGCTGTCACCACAGGCGGTGAGCAGAAGAGTGAGTCCTAGGCAGAGCGACAGGGTGAGGCTTGTCAGCTGTCGGCCTAGACGGGTCAGCGCGGCGTGCATGGCGTGGAGGATTTGCGGAACTTTAATGGGGGTCAGATCTCTGGTCGCAGGGTGTTGAGGATGGACTCCTTCACCTGTCGATAGGCCTCTTGATGGTCCATCGTTGTGGATTTGCATGCAGATCTCTCCACCACCTCAACCTCCCCATCTCCAGCATCCCTTCCCACCACAATTCTCCAGGGGATGCCAATGAGGTCCGCATCCTTGAATTTCACGCCTGCCCTTTCATCGCGATCATCCAGCAAGGCATCGATGCCGGCGTCTAAAAACGACTGATAAAGCCCTTCTCCCAGGGCGACCTGGTTGGAATCCTTCATCTTGGCGATGACCACGATCACCTGGAACGGGGCGATACCCACAGGCCAGCAGATACCGGCATCGTCGTGGTGCTGTTCCACAGCAGCCTGGGCAAGCCTGGAGATGCCGATGCCGTAGCAGCCCATTAGCAGTGCTTCCTGCTGTCCCGCACTGTTGGTGAATCGAGCATCGAGTGCTTCCGAATATTTTCGTCCGAGCTGGAAGATATGACCCACTTCAATTCCTCGGCATGCGGAAAGGGTCTGGGAAGGATCGTGCACACACTGTTCGCCGGAGTGGGCTGTCCTCAGGTCAGCTCTGATCTGCGTCGGTATCGCGTCCCATGTGCGGCCCCAAACGTGTTGATCTCTGCTGTTGGCTCCACAGACGAATCGCGACAAATCGAGTGCCGTTGCATCGGCCAGTCGCAGGAAATGGGTCTGCCAGGTGCGGCTTCCTCGTAGTGCGGTGTCGCTGAGATCGGGGCCAATGGATCCAAAAGGAAGCTCTGATAGCCCCTGCTGGCGAAGCTGCTGTTCGGAGATGGGACTGATTTCAAGAACCGTGGCATCAAGCGATCGACTCACCGCATTCGCCAGCTTCACATCATTGAGAACCTGATCGCCCCGCAGGCTGACCAGGATCGGCTGCTCCCTTCCGTCGTCGAGGCGGGCGAGCAGTACGAGCACTTTCACGGTCTGGGTGGGGTCCAAACCATTGGCTGCACACAGCTGTTCGATTGAGGTTTGATCAGGTGTGTCGATCATTCGCTCTGAACCGGCCTCGAGCGTTTGGGCTATGGGGGGCAACGACGTTGCTTTTTCCTGATTCGCCGCGTACAGGCCATCGCTGCTGGTGAGAATCAGATCCTCGCCAGCTTCGGCAGTCACCATGTATTCCTGCGAGGCTGCACCGCCGATCGCGCCGCTGTCGGCGTCTACGGCGACAGCCTCAAGGCCACACCTCTTGAAAATTCGCGCATAGGCCGCAGCCATCGCCTGATAGGTGCCTTCGAGGTCGTCCTGGTTGGCGTGGAAGGAGTAGGCATCTTTCATGATGAATTCTCTCCCGCGCATTAAGCCGAAGCGAGGACGGATCTCATCTCTGAATTTGGTTTGGATCTGGTAGAGCGTGACCGGCAGTTGTCGATAGGAGCGCAGCAGGTCTCCGGCCAGTTCGGTGATCACTTCTTCATGGGTGGGACCGAGACCGAGCTGGCGGTTTTGGCGATCCTCAAGGTGAAACATGATCCCTTCACCTGCTGTGTAACCCTGCCAGCGGCCGCTCCTCTCCCAGAGGTCTGCGGGTTGTAGCTGGGGTAGCAGGGTCTCGAGCGCTCCAAGGCTATCCAGCTCATCGCGAACAATCGCGTTGATCTTGCGAAGAACCCTCCACATCATCGGCAGGTAGGCATAGATGCCAGCGCCAATCCGTCGGATATACCCACCGCGAACCAGCAGTTGATGTGAGGGGATTTCTGCGTCAGCAGGGACGTCCCTCAGCGTCACCAGCATCAGGCGGGAGACCCGCATGACATCTAAACAAAACGACCTTCGAAAGGTATCACCGCTGATAAAAAGGTCGATCTGAGAAGTGTCCTTTTGGCTGTGATCGTTGCTGGCATCACGAGTCTCAGCTGCTATGGTCTGCTCAATCCAAGCCGTCCCAGTGCTGTCTCATGTTTCCTCGCCCGCTTGATGGTTCGGTATCTTCCGCGGCCGATTCAGTGGGGCTAAATGAAGAAATTGGTTCCGTACTTTCTCAGTCCGATGCTTTGGTAGGAATCGATGATGTGCAGAAGTCGCTGAACCGTTCTCGGGCTTCTGTTTACCGTTATACAAATACTGACCCACGCAATCTCAATCCTCCTTTTAATCCTAGAAAGCTCAATCCTGAATATCGAAGTGATCAGAAAGATCCTTTGCTGTTTCACCCCAACGAAGTGGCCCGCTTCGCTAAGGACGTGCTCAGGATTAAAGAAGTCACCGTTGAGGTGTTGAATTCACCGTCAACGGCGACTCAGCAGGTTCTCGCTGCAATTCTCGAGGAATTGCGTCTCATTAGGACTCAGTTGGATGGTATCCCTGCAGCTCCATCGGATTTGGCGTCTCGCCGTGATCGCCAGGAGCGGCCCGCTGCATAGAGCGCCCGAAAGTGCCAGAATGATTTTGGTGAGGCATCAAGAACTTGCCATTCCCGGTCGAGAGTTCATTTTCTCGATTCAGTTTGCGAGCTGAACCCGGGATGCCCCTGTCTTCCCCTGAATGGACCCTGAGCCTGTCTTCGAGAGCACACCAGTATCCGCTTCGCTGGTGTCCATCCCTTTGCTTGTTCTTCTGGGGTTCACGCTTGCGGTAACAGGGCTCGGCATTCCGATGGCGGCGGTTTTGAGTGATCGCCCACCATCAAAGTCCTCCTCTGTTACGAAGAGCAATGGACCTAAGGGCTCTTTCCCCATCTCCCTCTCCAGGACTCGTCAATCTGCTGGTGGAGATTCCAGCGGGCAGTCGCAATAAATACGAGTATTACGAAGCTTGCGGAGTGATGGCTCTCGATCGAGTTCTCCACTCATCAGTGCGTTATCCCTTCGATTACGGGTTTATTCCTAACACCCTCGCAGCTGATGGATCTCCCCTCGATGCCATGGTGATCATGGAAGAGCCGACGTTCGCAGGCTGCCTGATCCAAGCCAGGCCTATCGGAGTCCTCGATATGCACGACATGGGGCATTACGACGGCAAAATCCTCTGTGTGCCTGTGGCGGACCCCCGGCAACGAAAAATCCACAGTATTCATCAAATCGCTCCCAGCCAGCTCGAGGATGTTGCGGAGTTTTTTCGTACCTACAAAAATATGGAAGGTCGGGTGACGGAAATCGGTGGTTGGAGGGATTCGGAGGCTGTGGACCCCTTGCTTCAGACTTGTATCGAGGCCGCAGAGCGCTGAATTGAAGGTGACGTTCGAGCAAAGTTTGGCTGTTGGCTCCCGCCAAGTCCCCTGCTGCTTGTAAGTTGGTTCGCGCCAAGCCTGTGAACGACCGTGCCCACCATCCGTTTTGAGCAGGAAGGCCAGCAGGTCGGTTGTATCGAAGGTGCCAATCTGCGCAAAGCGGCTCTTGCTTCAGGCATCAATCCATACAAGGGCCTGAACAACCTCAACAACTGCGGAGGCGTTGGCCAATGCGGCACCTGCGTTGTGGAGGTTCTGGAGGGTTCACAGAATCTTTCCCCTCGCAGCGATGTTGAAGAGGTTTATCTCTCCGACCGACCGGCCAACTACCGCCTCAGCTGTCGCACGAGTGTGAACGGAGACGTCACGATCCGCACCCGTCCTGACGATGGCGTCGGTAAGGGTTCCAACAGCCTTCTCGGTGCTGTGAAGAGCCTTCTCGGCCGTTGACCCGTCCATGGCCGATTTGAAGGTTTACAGCTACTCCCGTTGTGCAACGTGCCGCAAAGCTCTGGCATGGCTTGAGTCCCACGACATCAGTGCCGAGGTCATTGACATCATTGTCATGCCTCCTGACCGGCAGACCCTTGCAGAAGCTCTTCAGCAGTTCGGGCAAGTGAAGCCTTTGTTCAATACGAGTGGTCAGAGCTACAGGGCTCTGGGCGCTGCTGTTGTTAAGGCCATGACAGACGACGAAGCCATCGACGCACTGGCTGCTGATGGAAAGTTGATCAAGCGACCCTTCGTTTGTTGCGCTGATGACTCCTTCCTGGTTGGCTTCAAGCCTGAGGCTTGGGCGGAAGCCTTTCTGAACTGAAATTCAAGCCATCGAGCTCCGTAATCAGCTCATCAACATCTTTCTGAAGGCGGAGCTGACTCATGCTCGACCTCTTGAGATCTTCAAGAAAGACAGCGATGAGCTCCTGGCTGCGTTCGAGCACAGCCCCTGTCTCCAGCTTGTGAGCCAGTTCTTCCCAGAATCGATCCGCTGTCTCTACCCCAAGACTTTCAAGGACTGGATCCTTCTGGCCGAGCCGATCTCCGGCATTGCGCGATAGATTCAAAAGCGAGTCGACCAGACCGGCAGACAACGTCTGGCTCAGCTTCTGTTCAGCATTGTCGACTCCTGGGAGTGTTCTCAGGGCTCCTGGAATCGCTGTTTCCTCCAGATTGCGCCGCAAGATATGGCCGATCAGGGCAACCAGTTGAGGGCGAAGGGCAGGACCGACCTGAATGAGAATGAGCGGGAGCCAGAGCCTGAGGAGTTCGGCAAGCTCTGGTTCCCCCTCGTCGATCACACTCTGATGGGTGCACAGTCGACGGATCTTCTCAGGTAGGCGGGGAGATTTCACCACATCCTGAGCGGTGTCAAGGATCCGCAAGGTGATCACTTCGAACAGTTCCAGAGCGAGAACAGCCACAACGCCGCGGCTGATCACAGCCCGCAGCGGCTCCAGTTGAAGCAATCGGGCACTGGACAGGCGCTCGGTGACTGGAATGATGCGTAGCAACCTCCAGAAAGGAATCAAAAGCGGTAAATCAATCCAGCGGCGCAGCAGTGCGTCACGCCACGTGATGACGGGGTAACGCCGCTTCAGGCGAAAGCTGCGGATGAGGATGTCAAGTAGGAACAGGATCTGGAAGGGGGTATCGATCTGCCAGGAGCGATCGATCGCCTGTCCGTTCTCATCGGTTCCGCGCCAGTAATTCGAGCCGGCCAAGGGGAGGATGCTCTTGTTCCAGAAGCGCCTTTCCTCCTCCCAGTTCTGTTCTGAGAGGTGGTCGTCTCCTAGGAGATGGGCAGCAGCCTGTTTTGCCGAATCCATGCCTGCTCTGGAACGGAGGCGGCTTTTGAGCTTCTCGAGTGTGCCCGCCTTCCCCGAACTCACGAAGGGATTTTCGTCGATCAGTTGGCTGTTGCGAACCACCATCTCGAGGCGGAGCTGCTGAACTTCTGGGTTGTCGATTCCTTTCGTTGCCGCGGCTGTTTCCAGGCGTCGGAAATGGTTGATGTATCCCTGCGTGTCCCGATGGGGTTCGATTCCCTTGACCCTGTCGTACGCCGGCGTGATGTCTGGCAGCCATGGGAGGGGAATCGCCAGGTTGATCGAGGGCAGCGGAAACAGGGTTCGCTGGAGCCAGAAATTCCGGAGTGGAACGTAGGTCACATCAAAGATGACCCAGGCCAGATTGATCGCAGCGATGGTTGCGACAACCCTGTCCCAGCCCAGCCAGAAGCGCTTGGCCGCGCTGGGCCGCACGCCTTGCCAGCGGGGTCTGACCATGGCTCCTCCTTCATGAAATGAGGCTAGGAGCTCATCGTTCCACGCCTATCTTGTGTTGCTTAAGGCCATAGGTTTCCGTTGCCCAACGAGCAGCACGATTCATCGTCATCGGGTCCCAATTCGTCCGTGAAGGCGTCGAAGGCGTTGGTTGAATCCAACGTGTCCCGTTCTCATCCCTTCTGGGATTTCTGGGGCCCTGTCCTGTTCACCCTGGCTCTCTACTTAGGCATCCGCCACTTCGTTGCTGAGGCCCGCTTCATTCCCTCAGGATCCATGCTCCCCGGTCTGCAGATTCAGGACAGGCTGTTGGTGGAAAAACTCACTTACAGCGGAAGGAGCCCGCAGCGCGGTGAGATTGTGGTGTTCAATTCGCCCCATGCATTCGACCCTGCTCTCAAAGCAGCTGGCTCTCCCTCTCCACTGCGCTGCGGTCTGGTGAGTTTTCCACTCGTCGGATTGATTCCAGGGCTGGGGCATCCCGCTTGTGACGCTTACATCAAACGTGTGGTCGCTATTGGAGGTGACCGCGTGGTGGTCAATCCTCGCGGAGAGGTTTCCGTCAACGGCAAGGCTTTAGATGAGCCTTACGTCACGAAGTTCTGCCCCCTGGATGACCAGGGCATGAGCCTTTGCCGAACTCTCAATGTGACAGTCCCCGAGGGGCATGTGCTGGCACTTGGTGATAACCGCAGCAACAGCTGGGATGGTCGTTACTGGCCAGGCGGTCCTTTCCTGCCGGAGGACCAGATCATTGGCCGTGCGTTCTGGCGTTTCTGGCCCCTTAACAGAGTCGGCTCTCTGGGATCCTGAGTCCGCAATGCATCACCTGGCCTTTCAGCTCGATGCCGAGGAGAGGCTGATTGGCAGAGCAAGGACTCATGGGGTCGGAACGTGAGGGTGTCCACGGTTGCTCAGGGTCGAACAGCAGCCAGCGGTTGCTGCCCAGTGCCAGCACCTCTTCTTTCACTCCCAGCAGTTTGGATGGCCCGAAGCTGATGACCTGCCAAAGCTGTTCAGGGGTCCATCCTTCGTCGACCACCAGGGTCTGCCAGAGGGAAGGCAGTACCAGGTGATGCCCGGAGACCCCGCGAGAGCGCTGATCGGGCGGCAGGAGGCATTCCTCGTCGTCCAGCGGCGTGGCCTGAACGGCGACGGCCTGAATCAGGTCCTTCGCCAGTCCTCCAATCAAAGCCTTGCGATCCGACCGTGATCCCAGGGATGGATCCACAAACCATGTGGATGCGGTGGCGCTGCTTTCAAAGGAATCAGCCACCACATGCCACCAGTTCACGGTGGCTTTCGGGCGTAATGGCATCTGTTGCAGCATCTCCACAGCGTCAGCGGTGGAGAGTGCCATCAGCACCAGTCGGCGGTCTGGGTGACACTGCTGGAGTTGCCCAAGCTGGCTGAGGGGCAACGTCTCACTGCTCACAGGGTCCAAAGGCCATCCTGCCCTCAAGGCATTCACTCCTTCCCGCAGGAGACCCTCGCCCCGCAGCGCTAAGTCCAGCGGTGGGATCAGCAGGGGTGCTGCGTTCATCTCTCCAAGCGTCAGTGCGCGATCGAGGAGGGCAATCGGTGGCATGGACCTGCCGTCACTGAGGCCGACGGCTCCGGCTTCCAGCAGATCGCCATGGGCCGTTAACTCCACTCCGGAGCTCCCGCTGCTGAAACCTCCCCAGAGGTGAACGCTGACATCACAGTCGCTCCGCTGGAATCCCTGCAGGTGGTCTGGCTGTTCCCGTTGACCATGCAACGTTCCTGGAAGCAGAGCGAGCTGGCCGAAGCCGGCCGATCCAGCTGTCCTCACCAAGCTCTCCAGGGTTTCTCCCCTGCCGTGGAACGGTTCTGGAAGTCCCGAGTGACAATCCACCAGACAGGGAGCCAGAAGCTGATGGCCGGCATCCTGTGGCTCCAGAGCCTCGGATCGGCCCATTCGGCGGGCTTCGTCCCCAAAGGCTTCAAGACGCCGGTTCTTAATCAGAACAGCGGAATGCTTTTCTACAGCCTGACCCGGTCCGCTCAGGACCTGGACCGGATCCAGCAGCATTGATGCATCCATCAGGGTTCAGAGTGCTCCAGCAGCTGTTCTGTCCAGAACCCCTCCGAGATGGGAGGTGAGGTTCAGGCAAGCAACAATTGCAGGCTGCCCTGTTTCCGTGGGCATGTCGACCACGGTGACGCCTCCATTGCCTTGTTTGATAGCCCAGATGTCACTGGGACTGAGGCCAAGGAGTGAACAGAGAATGGTCTTGTTCACCGCATCGTGAGCGACCACCAGAGCGGTTTCAGACCGATCCAAGGATTTCGCAATGGTGTTCCAGCTTTGGACCGAGCGATCCCATACATCCTGGATGGTCTCTCCTTCTGGCATCTGCACCGTTTCAGGTGTGCGTTTCCATTCATCAAGAAGTTCAGCCCATTCGGCCCTGATCTCTGATTCCAGCTTCCCTTCCCAGAGTCCATGGCCGATCTCAACCAGTCCGCGGGTGACCGTCAGCGGCACTCCGGGATGGGAGCGCAGGATTCCTTCGGCTGTCTGTCGCGGCCTGGACATCGCGCTGCTGTAAGCACGCTGAATCGACACGGTTTCCAGAAAAGCCCGTGCTGCTTCGGCTTGGGCGTGACCATTGCTGTTCAGGGGGATGTCGATCTGCCCCTGAAAGCGCCCATCACGGTTCCAGTTCGTTTCCCCGTGCCGAACCAGAATCATCCTTGAACCGGCTCCTTTGGGAGGGAGCGGTGGATTGAGATGTGCCGTGCTGTTCAGGCACTCGATCTGTACCTGGTGGTCACTCCCCTGAGGGATGAGATTGAAGACAGACAAGGAGGCGTTGTCGAGTCGCAATCGGCGGAAGCCTCCTGCAGGATTGCCCAGCAATGTTGTGATCAGGCAGCGCAGGATGGCGTTGTGCCCAACCAGCAGCACTGTTTCGTTGCCGTCAACAGGATGACGGGCCAGCAGTGCATCAAGAAACTGGCTGGCCTGTTGCATCAGTTCAGGCAGCGGTCGGTAGCGGGTGCCGTCGTGACGTGTCAGCTCCAGCTGCTCAGGATCACTCCTCCAGGCTGCGTACTCCTCTGGAAAACGCTCGGCTCGTTCGGCTGCCGTGAGGCCGCTCCAGGGTTCCAGATCGATTTCCAGCAGACCGTCATCGAAGCAAGGCTCAAGCGCATCGTTCCGGGCTGCCAGAACTCCTGCCGTGGTCGATGCAGCCCGTTTCAGCGGAGAGCTGTACACCGCCGTGATCGGCACTTCAGCGAGGGCCGTGCCGGTGCGGCGTGCCTGGTCCTCGCCTGTTTCAGTCAGCGTAGAGAGGTCATCCCGCCCCTGGATTCTGCGCTCCACATTGAAGCTGCTGAGTCCGTGGCGAACGAGGAGAAGACGCAGGGTCACGGCTTCGTGCGTGCAGGGCGCCGCCATCGTATGAGTGAGCCCCTGTTTGCTCTGGCCTCGCCCGCTGCACCCGTCACCGACCAGAATCACTTTGAGTTGCCTGCGGCGTGTTGACCAGCCCACCTTCCGGACGTCCATCGGCTGACCGGTTTTTGAAGGTGTTTCTGGCCTTCGTCTCTCTCGTTCTGGCCACCTTGGTGTGGATCCTGGGATTGGTGGACAGCTTTGGAAAGCCGTCCGTTGCTCCGGCTTTGTCGTTGGAGCAACAGGAGCTGTCCCTTTTGGCCCAGCCCAACATCCCAGAACCGCTTCGGCCTCTGGTGGTCGGTAAAGACCCTGCTGCTTCCCTGCTGGACACCCTGCGCGTCACCCCGTTGGACCGACTGGATGATCGCCAAATCCTTCTGTTCACCGCCCTTGAACAAGACGAGACCTACCGGGCAAGCCTTCGGCAGGTGACCATTGGCCAGCCAGAACTCATTCCGCTTCAGCAGGCCTTGCTTGGGAACGAGGGTCCCGAACAGGGACGATCCGAATTGCTGGCTCTTGCTCCCGACCCTCTCATCCGCAGAGTTGTGTGCAGTGCCTTGGGAGGCTCATCCGCTGACTGCGTGGATTCAGCTCAGGCCTCCGCCGCAGCGCGCCGTCTGGTCTTCAGCGAGGTGTTCCCATTGGCGGCCCTGATTCTTGGAGGCTTGCTCTTGGTCAGGCACGGGTGGCTGCTGCTGCGCCGTCGGTTGCCGTCCTGGCCGCCGCTTGTGTCGGCCCCCCTCAGCCCGCTCGACATGGTTCTGCTGGTGGCCGGTGGCTTTGTTGTTTTGGGGGAGGTGCTGGTTCCACTGTTGATCGCTCCATTCACTACCTGGGTGAGCCGAGGCCTGTCTCCTGCACTGATGCAAGGGTTGACCGTCCTTGTCGGCTATGCCGCTTTGGCGGTTCCTCCTCTGCTCATCCTTCGCCAGCAGTTGTCGCAATGCGATCAGGAGGCTCCTCCATCGGGGGGCTGGTTGCAGTGGCAGGCCCGCCCAATCTCCTCAGCCCTTCTGCAAGGTGCAAGGGGATGGCTGATGGTGATGCCGCCTGTGGTGTTGAGCGGTTGGCTCGTGAGTCGATGGATCGGGGATCAGGGGGGGAGCAACCCTTTGCTGGAGATCGTCCTGAACAGCCGAGACCCCTTGGCCTTGGCACTGCTGGCCATCACAGCTGTTGTTTTGGCCCCGCTGTTTGAGGAAACGATTTTCCGGGGGGTGTTGCTACCGGTTTTGGGCCGTTTCCTCGGGCGTGTCGGAAGTGTGTTGGTCAGTGCGCTTGTGTTCGCGATTGCTCACCTGAGCATCGGCGAGCTGCCTCCACTGCTCGTTCTTGGCGTCGGCTTGGCGTTGCTGCGGCTCAGTACAGGGCGCCTGTTCCCCTGTGTGGTGATGCATTCTCTCTGGAATGGCGTGACGTTCCTCAATCTCTTGCTGCTTGGGGCTTGATCGAAGCCCCCAGTGTTGATCAAGGTTTCAGCCTTGCGGCTCTTCTCTTCAGGTGGTTCACTGGCGCATTGCTGAGCTTCAGCCGTGGTCGCGGTTCCACAACCCCAGCCGATTTCCCCGCAACAGTCGTCCAGCGCTGGAACTTTTGAGCTTATTCAGGGCTCCCTGTCGGCTCGTCGTGCTGCGCGCCATTCCCCTCTCCTGGCCGGACTGCATCGCGTTGCCGATGGAGGGCTTCTCGGGGTTTTCGCGGCCGTTCTCCTGCTCAGCGGTCTCACACTTCACTGGCAGCATCGCTGGACTTTGGCGTTCAGGCAGCTTGAGTTGACTCGTGCTCTGACCCACCGTCTTACGGAGTCCACAGCGATGCTCGAACGGCACCTGCTGGAACACTCCAGGGTTCCAAAACGAATGGTGCCCACGACCGTGGCCAACCTTCTTTACCTCGATAAGCCCGGAGCGGTTGTGCCTCAAGGCGAACCTGATCATCTGACCATGCTCGGCTCCCTCATTGAGCATCCGATCAAGAACGGTTACTAATTCATGGGTCGCCCACGTGTCGTAGGACGGTCGATCCCGTCATCAACCCGTCGGAGGGTTGTGCCGCTGGAGCCCGTCCCTGTTGGACGCATGCGCTGGGTGTTTGCCCTGCTCTGTCTTGGGTTGTTCGGCCTGATGGGGAGGATGGCCTGGTTGCAGTTGTTCCAAGCACAGGCGCTTGAAGCCCGTGCCAGGTCCGTGCAGACCCAGCGCACGCAGCCTCTCGGCATACGACGACCGATCGTGGATCGCACCGGACGGATCATCGCTCTCGATGAAGAGCGCTATCGCCTCTGGTTGCACCCCCGCTACTTCAACCTCCCTGGCGACGACCCAGTTCTCATTCGGCCACCTGCTGATGTAGCCGATCGCCTTGCCCCTCTTCTGTCGATCCCCTCCACGAAGATCCTCAAGCAGATTGGCGATCGGCCCTCCGGCATCAAGCTTCTCGAAGGACTCGATCCTGAAACGGCTGCCGCTGTTCGAGCAACTGGAATCAGTGGTGTGGATCTTGAGTCCTATCTCCATCGGGTTTATCCCCAGGGAGAACTGTTCGCCAATGTGGTTGGTTTTCTCAATCAGGAACGTGTTCCTCAGGCAGGTCTGGAACAGAGCCGTCACGACGATCTGCAGCGTCATGAACTGGCCAGGAGTCTTCGTCGTGGTGCAGATGGAACCCCCCTGCCTGACAACCTCGATGCCGGCGTTTTCTTCGGTGATGATCTTCGTCTTCAACTCACCCTTGATGCGCGTCTTCAGGCTCTGGCTGCGAAAGCTCTGAGTGCTCAAGTGAAGAAATGGAACGCGAAAAAAGGTGTCGCCATCGTGATGGATGTCACCAATGGTGAGTTGCTCGCCCTCGCTTCAGTTCCTACTTACGACCCCAATCGGTATTGGGACTTTTCCTCTGCTCGATTCAGAGAATGGTCTGTTCAGGACCTCTACGAACCAGGCTCAACCTTCAAGCCCATCAACCTGGCTATCGCTCTCCAGGAGGGAGCAATCAAGGCCAATGGGCAGGTTTATGACAACGGCATGATCAAGGTCGGTGGCTGGCCGATCAACAACCACGATCGAAAGGTCAACGGAGTGATTGATTTCGCCACCGTTCTGCAGGTCTCGAGCAATGTGGGAATGGTGCAGGCCATGCGTCGTCTGCCGGCTGACAGCTACTGGGACTGGCTCAGTCGTCTGCGTCTCGATGCTCGCCCTGATACGGACTTGCCCGGAGCGATTGCTGGGCAGCTCAAGTCAAAAGAACAATTCACCAAACAACCCATCGAGCCGGCTACGGCATCCTTCGGTCAGGGATTTTCATTGACGCCACTCAAACTTGTTCAATTGCATGCACTTTTGGCGAATGGTGGTCGATTGGTCAGTCCTCACATCACCAGGGGACTGCGTGCTGGCAATGCCCTGGCATCAGCTGGAACTCGTCAAGGTCAACAGTTGCTCAAGCCCGAGGTGACTCGCACGGTGCTCGCCTGGATGGAGTCTGTGGTGGAGAAGGGCAGTGGTAAGGGAGTACGAACTCCTGGATATCGGATCGGAGGCAAGACCGGAACCGCACAGAAAGCTCTTAATGGTGTGTATGTCCCTGGCGCCTTGATCTGCAGTTTCGTTGCCACTCTGCCGATTGAGGATCCGCGTTATGTCGTGCTGGTGGTTGTCGATGAGCCCCAGGGCGGAAATGCCTATGGCTCAACTGTGGCCTTGCCTGTTGCGAAGTCCATCATTGATGGACTTTTGGTCATTGAGAAAATTCCGCCGAGCATCGCTCAATCCCCTGGTTGAATTCAAAAGGGTTGGTCAGGGTTACAACGGCCTGTGCAGGGGGATACCCGCAAGGGTGCCAGCCAACGAAACCTAGCTACGTTGCACTTATCAAGACTTTCAGCGCTATGGCCAGTCTTCTCGATCAGCTCTCAGCGATGACCGTTGTGGTCGCAGACACCGGGGATCTGGAGGCAATCCGTAAGTTCACCCCGAGAGACGCCACGACGAATCCTTCTCTGATCCTCGCGGCTGCCCAGATTCCTGCTTATCAGAATTTGATCGATGAAGCTCTGCGATCCTCTCGTCGACTGATTGGTGACAACGCACCGGTGGAACAGGTGGTGCGTGAAGCGCTGGATGAAATCAGTGTGATCTTCGGCAAACAAATTCTCAAGATCGTTCCCGGGCGTGTGTCCACCGAGGTCGATGCCCGGCTCAGTTTTGACACCGAGGCCACGATCGAAAAAGGCCGAAAACTGATTCGCCTCTATAACGATGCAGGCATCAGCAACGACCGTGTGCTGATCAAGATCGCCTCCACTTGGGAAGGCATCAAAGCTGCCGAAATCCTCGAGACAGAGGGAATTCATTGCAACTTAACGCTGCTGTTCGGTTTCGGTCAGGCCGTGGCTTGTGCCGAGGCTGGTGTCACCTTGATTTCACCCTTCGTCGGTCGCATTCTCGATTGGTACAAAGCGGACACCGGTCGTGATTCCTACCCCGGTCCTGAGGATCCCGGGGTGCTGTCTGTGACCCGGATCTTCAACTACTTCAAAACCTACGGCTACAAAACCGAGGTGATGGGGGCCAGCTTCCGCAATATTGACGAAATCACTGAGCTCGCTGGCTGCGATTTGTTGACCATTTCACCCAAGCTTCTCGATCAGCTGCGTGAGAGCCAAGCCACTCTCTCCCGCAAACTCGACGGTGAGAATCCCTCCAGCAATGAAACTCAGATCCATGTGGACCGTGAGCAGTTCGAGGCCCTGATGAAGACGGACCGCATGGCCACCGACAAACTTGCTGAAGGCATCAAAGGATTCAGCAAAGCGATCGAAACGCTTGAGAGCATGTTGGCCCACCGGTTGGCTGAACTCGAAGGTGGTCAGGCTTTTGGTCATGCCGTTCAGGAAATCTTTCTGCTCAATGACATGAACGGTGATGGCTGCATCACCCGTGATGAGTGGCTCGGGAGCGATGCGGTGTTCGACGCGTTGGACTTGGATCACGATGGGCTTCTCACTCCAGAGGACGTCCGCAGGGGATTCGGTGCAGCTCTTGCCCTCACAACCGCCTGAGTCGGCGATTCCATTACCCACTCTTGATCTGAGCTGATCAGGATTCCAAGAGATCTAGCTGCTTTCGTGAACGCTCTCGACACCATGCGTGGCCTCGCTCAGAAGAGCGAGGTTCACGCGTTCAAGACAGGCGACATCATTTTTAAGGCTGACGACCCCGGGGCTTCGATGTTTGGAGTCCTTGAGGGTTCTGTTCGTTTGTCGTGGAAGAATGACGAGGGAAATGAGGGATATGAGCTCATCCACGCTGGGAATGTGTTCGGAGCCGGAGCCCTTGTCATGGATGGTCACCGTCGCCTAGGGACAGCCCAAGCTGAAAGTTCTTGCCGTCTGATTGAGATGAACAGGGAGAAGTTCCTGTTCGCTGTTCAGGAAGCGCCGATGTTCGCGATTGAGCTGCTGGCTTCTGTGGATGCGCGTCTTCGGGATCTGAAAATTACCTCCGTCGGCTGACTCGCTTTTCTATCGTCCGCGAATTCAAGCCGGCTCCGTCTGTGGTCCATGGCTTCCAGCTGGTCTGGTTCAAACGTGATCTGAGGCTGGTGGATCATCAGCCCCTGGCCAGAGCGCTGGCCAGGGGCCCTGTTCTGCCTCTCTATATCGTTGAACCGGAACTCTGGAGTCAACCGGATTGCTCAGCCAGGCAATGGGCGTTCTGCCGTGAATCCCTGCAGGATCTTCAGGAGGCCTTTGCTGACGTTGGTCAACCATTAATCATCCGGAGCGGCGATGCCGTGGATGTGCTCGAACGGGCCCGGCGTCAGCTCGGCATTTCGGCACTCTGGAGCCATGAGGAAACAGGCAATGCCTGGACCTTTGCCCGGGATCGGCGGGTCGCTGCATGGGCGAGGGAACGGGGCATTCCTTGGCATGAACTGCCTCAGTTTGGAGTCGTCAGGCGGTTACAGACGCGCAGGGGTTGGGCCCGCCGCTGGGAGGAGCGCATGGGTGAGGCGATCACCCCGGCACCCACTGGCTTGACGCCCCTTTCTGGCATCGCTCCAGGAGACCTGCCGACCAACGATGCTTTGGCTCTGAAGGCTGATCCATGCCCCTACCGGCAGCGTGGCGGCCGTCGGTTGGGCCTCCAGGAGCTCAATGATTTCCTCGCGCATCGGGTTCAGGGCTACTGCCGTTCTATCTCCAGTCCGAATCTGGCCTTCAAGGGCTGCTCAAGACTTTCCGCTTACATCACCTGGGGCTGCCTCTCTATGCGGGAAGTGCTGCAACGCAGCCGTGAATTCCAGGGGCGTGGGGTGAGCAGCTTCAGTTCGCGGCTGCACTGGCATTGCCACTTCATCCAGAAACTGGAAGATCAACCTCCGATCGAATGGGAGGACTTTCACCCCTTCATGCGCGGCATTCGTTCTCTGGATGACGCCCGCTTCGCGGCCTGGGCTGAGGGCCAAACGGGCGTTCCCTTCGTGGATGCCTGCATGAGGGCTCTGCGAGCCCATGGCTGGATCAACTTCCGCATGCGGGCCATGTTGATGTCTTTCGCCAGTTACAACCTCTGGCTTCCTTGGCGTGATACGGGTCTGCATTTGGCCAGGCAGTTCGTGGATTACGAACCAGGAATTCATTGGAGCCAGTGCCAGATGCAGTCGGGCAGCACCTCCATTAACACGATCCGCATCTACAACCCGATCAAGCAGGGGCATGATCACGACCCTGATGGAGCCTTCATCCGTCGTTGGTGTCCGGAACTCGAGGACGTGCCTGCCGTGCATTTGCATGAACCCTGGTCTCTTCTCGGTGCTCCCAGGTCGATGCCGATCGTTGATTGCGCGATTTCAGCGCGTGAAGCCAAAGAGCGCATCTTTGAAATTCGCCGCTCCGCAGGTTTTGATCGCCATGCGGATGCCATTCAGCAGCGCCATGGGTCCCGACGTTCAGGTCTGCCCTCGACCAGGCGGAGACGATCGAGCCGGCTGACCACTGACCCCGGCATTGAGCAACTGACGCTGGATCTTTAGCCCCGCTGCAGAAGAAGGCGACGGATCACCCGCTGGGCGATGTCTCCGTAGCCCATCTCACCGGAAAGGATCTGGGCAATTCGGCGGGGAGCCGTGGGACGCTTGATTCCAAGCTGATACCCCACACCGGGAAAGCGATAGAACACCTGGGCGATGCGCCGGCCCCACGCCATGGAGTCGCCCCAGCGGTGACGCATCACCGTGGAGTAGTCCGAGAGGGATGCCACCTCATTGTTCAGCCAGCGGTCGAGACATTTCGCTGCCTCATATCCGCTCATCAGTGCCGGTCGCAATCCCTCAGCCAGAAATGGATCACACAGTGATGCCGCATCGCCGACCGCCACCATTCCGTCGCGGTGCAATGGACTGTGACCATTCCAGACTCTCAGGGCCGCCTGTTGGCGGAGTCCAGCGTCCGCTGGGAATCCAAGATCAGGAAGCAAGGCGCTGAGAACGGTTTCTGCATCCATCGCATTCCGGCCGATGAATGTGCCCACGCCCACGTTGATGCCTTCATTCAGGGGAAAGGCCCAGGCGAAACCGTGGTGGACAAGACCGAATTCGAAGCGAGCGACACCAGGGTTGAGTGTTCCAAGACCTTCCAGACGCACGGAGAGTGTGCTGGCGAGATGGAGGTCTCGTGGTCCAAGGCCGAACTGACCCGACCAGGGCGATGCCGAACCATCCGCAATCACCACCGCTCTGGTCGTCAACGACTTGCCGCTGTCACCGCGGATTGTCCATTGACCATCCTCACGTTCGACCTGCTGCACAAGACAAGGGCAGTGGAGCGTGGCTCCAGCCTCCAGGGCCTTCTCCAGCAGCAGACGATCGAGACGTTCGCGTCTCACGATCCAGAACGGTGCCTCTCCTGGTAGCTCAGCAACCACCGGATCGTCCAGGCACCAGCTGAAATCCACCCGGCGGATCACATCGTCGACCGCTGGGCTGAGATCGAAGGGAAACCACTGCTGAACTGATGACGCCATGCCGCCACCGCAGGGTTTGACGCGCGGTCCTTCTACCGCTTCCAGAACGCACACCCGATGCCCGGCATTGGCGAGGTGAAAAGCTGCTGTGGAGCCGGCTGCCCCGGCTCCGATCACAGCGACGTCGTAGACGCTCACACCTTCAGGATGTCGGCTTCCTTTGTGGCGAGATGCTTTTCCAGTTCGGCGATGAACTGATTGGTCAGCTTCTGGATCTCATCCTGTTGATCACGGCTCTGGTCTTCGGAAAGGTCGCCATCCTTCTCCTGCTTCTTGATTTTGTCGATCGCATCCCGGCGGAGATTCCGCAGAGCCACCTTGCCTTCCTCGGCATATTTTGAGGCCAGCTTGCAGAATTCCTTGCGGCGTTCCTCAGTCAGAGGTGGAACGTTGATGCGGATGACCTTGCCGTCGTTGTTCGGCGTAAAGCCAAGTTCGCTCATGGCGATCGCTTTTTCGATCGAGGCGAGCGCACTGATGTCGAACGGCTGAATCTGAATCGTCTGAGAATCCGGTGTTGAGAGGGTGGCCAGAGATTTCAATGGTGTGTCTGCCCCGTAGTACTCCACGCTGATGCGGTCGAGAAGAGACGAATTGGCTCGACCGGTTCGGATGGTGTTGAAGTTGCGCTGGGTGGCTTCCACCGACTTGCGCATGCTGGATTCGAGATCGGAGTGAGACATGACGATGACTAGTTACTGATGCGAGAACCGATGGGCTCACCTGCCACGGCACGGCCGATGTTGCCGGCTTCGAACAGATTGAAGACCACGATGGGGATGTTGTTGTCTTTGCAGAGGGCGATGGCGGTGCTGTCCATCACCGCCAATTCACCGCTGAGAACCTGTTGGAAGGTCAGAGCGTCGTAGCGCACCGCATCGGCGTGCTTGTGGGGGTCTTTGTCGTAGACCCCATCGACCTTGGTGGCCTTGAACACCACATCGGCTCCGATTTCTGCAGCCCTTAGGGCTGCGGTGGTGTCAGTGGTGAAGAAGGGGTTTCCGCATCCTGCACCGAAGACCACCACACGACCTTTTTCAAGATGCCGGATGGCCCGCCTGCGGATGTAGGGCTCGGCGACTTCTTGCATTTCGATGGCTGTCTGCACCCTCGTGGGGATGCCAGCCCGCTCGAGACCATCCTGCAAGGTGATGGCATTCATCACAGTGGCGAGCATTCCCACATAATCCGCCGTGGCTCGGTCCATTCCCGCGGCCGATCCTTTGAGTCCCCTGAAAATGTTGCCACCACCGACCACGATCGCCAGCTGGGTGCCGCTGGCCACGACACCGGCCACGTCTCGGGCGATGGCCTGAACAATGGCAGGGTCGATTCCGTAGCCTTGATCTCCCATCAGCGCTTCCCCGCTGAGTTTCAGGAGTGCGCGCGCGTAGGCCATTCATCCACCTGATCCTGAAGACAGTAGCAAGCGAGATCGGACGGTCCCAACACTGGCGCGATCGTGCGCTAGCCGCTTGGATAGGGAAACGACAGGGAATCCATGGCTGAAGAGAACGGCGCACGCAGTTCGGTAATGGCCCGTCTCACTCTTTCAGCCCTTGACCGTGCCAGTCACGATCCTTCCTGCTGGCGTGATCCCCTGGTTCACCGTGCACTCTTGGTGAGTGGATTGTCAGTTCTGACTGCGGCTATGGGGCTGTTGCGCAGCGATCTCGACCAGCAGTGATCTCTAAAATTCAATACCCATCTGCGCTTTAACGCCCTGCTCGCGAAACGGGTGGTGAATCAAGGTCATTTCTGTGACCAGATCGGCAGCGTCCACAAGCTCTGCAGGGGCTCCTCGCCCTGTCACAGCTACGTGGGTCAGCGCGGGCCGTTCTCTCAACCCGGTTATGACGGTGTCTGCATCGATGTAGCCCAGCTTCAGAGCCACATTCAATTCATCGAGCAGCACCAGCTTCACCGCTTCATCTCGCAGATACTCCAGGGCTGTTTTCCAGGCCGTTTCCACCAGCTGCTGATCCCGTTCCCGGTCTTGGGTCTCCCAGGTGAAGCCCTCGCCCAGGGCATGCCAGCGCACCTGGTCTCCGAAAGCTTTCAGCGCCCGTGCCTCTCCCGGTTCCCAGCCGCCCTTGATGAACTGCACAATGGCCACCCGCTCACCATGGCCAAGCATTCGCAAGACGAGACCCAGTCCTGCGGTTGTTTTCCCCTTGCCCTGGCCAGTGAACACGAGAATCAGGCCCTTTTCCTTGTTGCGTTCTTCCACCCGCTGCTTCTGGACCTGCTGGCGTCGCTCCATCCGTTTGCGATATCCGGCATCGTCTGGTTCAGGGGCAAGCTTTCCGCCCATGCCCAGCTCCGCTGCCGATTGATCGAGATCCTTCGTACTCATGGCTGTTCGGTTTGGATGGGACGCATGGCGGTGATCCGCTGCAGTGCCTGCCCTGCGAGAAGCTCCTGCTTCACAGATGTGAAACCAAGCTGCTGAAGTTCGGAGGGCAGATCGTCCTCCAGCATGGCGGTCGCGGTGTCCGTTTCAAACAGCTCACAAAAGATCTGCTGAGGCAGGCGCAGCCAAGGACCAGCAGGATGTAGATCCACCAGCACCAGCCAACCGCCGGGTTGGAGCAGGCGTAGCGCACTGCTCAACACCATCGCCCTCTCACGGCGTGGAAACTCATGCAAGGCGACGCTCAGCTGGATGGCACTGAAACTCCCGGAACGCAGTGGAGGGGCCTCGGCAAGGCCCTCCACGCGTTGCAGCATCGGGTGGCGAGTTGCGGCCAGCTGCAAGGCACGAGGGGAGACATCGAGCCCCGTGACAGCAAAGCCCGCAGCCAGCCAGGGGGCGGCTGCCTCGCCACTGCCGCAACAGAGATCCAGTACGGCAGCTCCAGTTTGTAGATGCGGTTGAAGGGCTTCAAGGCCTAACCCTCGCAGTTTCTCCACACCGCCCACGCTCAGGGACGACACTGCCGTCACTGCGTCGTAAATCCAGCGATAGCGATAGGCCAGGGGGCGGAGAAATGACGACATCAGGGAAGGGGGGGGTCAGGCTCGATGACGGGCTAAGGCCGCATCTACCGCCTGCTGCTGATCACGGCGGGTGATCCAGTGGTGATAGGTGCGCGTGTGAATCGCCACTGAGTGGCCCATCATCCTGGCGGCAACGGTGTCCGGCAGGCCGATGTGAATGGTGCGCACGGCCCAGGCATGACGCAGGTCGTAAGGGGTGATCGGCAATGCATAGCGGCGGAACTGCTCGCTCACCCGACGCCCCACCTGCTGCAGGGTGGTGCGTCGCAGGTCGGTGCGGATCGCCGGTAGCGCTTTCGGGTTGTCGGCCAGCTCTTGAAGGCCGAAGCGCTCGACCCACTCGGGATGGAAGGGCCAGCTCTGGTGCTCGCCAGTTTTGGTGGTGGGCAGGACCCGCAGCACGCGATCTCCGCCCTCGGCTAACGCGGAACAATCGCAGAAGAACACTTCATGGTTGCGAAGTCCGTAGGTGGCCATCAGGCCGTAGGCCAGGCGCCAGCTTGGATTCGGGATGGTGAGTGCGGCTTCGAGAATTTGGCGATCTGTGGGCAGCTGGCGGAACCGGGCCCGGTGCAGGCCATAACCTCCGGCTTCTTCGCGCCAGTCATCAGGCAGCGGAATCTCCATGAAGCGGGCCAGGGCCGCAAGCGCTGTGGCGCATTGCTGGCGACTGCGGCTCCCGTCTTCGTAACTCGTGAGAGTCTGCATCAACAGATCGGCATTGATGGTGCCGTCAGCGGACTGATTCGACAGACGGCGCAGGTAAGGAAGGTACGCACCGCTCCAGGTTGTGCGACTGCCAGATGGAGAGCGGCGACGCCTGGGATCTGAGAAAAAGGCTTTTTCGAAACGCTTCAAGGCGGAGTTAACCGCGTGGGGCGGCTCGAGTGCTTTGGCACCGCTTCGGCGGGATGACCAGGCTGACCAGTCAAAGCAGCCCTGATCGATCTGCAGTCGAACCAAGGATGCGGCATTCAGGGCATGGTCGAGGCCCGCCGGGTCTGCCTTGACGCCGAGGCTGATGCGCTGGAGTTTTGTCTGCCCCGGATCCAGACGCAATGGCAGCACGCCGCGTAGGTTCAAGCGGGAGCCGCGTTGCTCGATTCGCAGTTTCGATCCCTGCGCCGCCAACTGTGTATTGGCGGAAACCAGCGCCTTCTCGAACTCCATAAATGTGTCGCCGACGCCAAGGATCGCGTTAATGGCCGCTACGCTCAACCCCCTTAACCCGGTGTGATTGCTATGTCCCGCGTCGGCGTCGTACTGCTGAACCTGGGTGGTCCCGAGCGCATTCAGGACGTAGGCCCCTTCCTGTTCAACCTCTTCGCTGACCCGGAGATCATCCGGTTGCCCATACCGGCGCTGCAGAAGCCACTTGCCTGGTTGATCAGCACCCTGCGAAGTGGGAAGTCCCAGGAGGCCTACCGCTCCATCGGAGGAGGGTCACCGCTCCGGAGGATCACTGAGCAGCAGGCCAGGGAACTTCAGAGTTTGCTGCGTCAGCGCGGAATTGATGCCACCAGCTATGTGGCCATGCGCTACTGGCATCCCTTCACCGAATCCGCCGTTGCCGATATCAAGGCCGATGGCATGGATCAAGTGGTGGTTCTGCCCCTCTACCCTCACTTTTCCATCAGCACGAGTGGTTCGAGCTTCCGCGAGCTTCAGCGGCTGAGGCAGGGAGATGCATCCTTTGAAAAGCTGCCGATTCGATGCATCCGCAGTTGGTTCGATCACCCGGGATATGTGCGGGCGATGGCCGAGTTGATCGCCGAGGAAGTGCGCAAGAGCGACGATCCCACCCAAGCGCATGTGTTCTTCAGCGCTCATGGTGTTCCCAAGAGTTACGTGGAGGAAGCGGGAGATCCTTATCAGCAGGAGATCGAATCCTGCACGGATCTGATCATGAAGGCGTTAGGCGAGCTGATGGGCCATGAGAATCCCTTCACCCTCGCTTACCAGAGCCGGGTTGGCCCGGTGGAATGGCTCAAGCCCTACACCGAGGAAGCGCTCGAGGAACTTGGTCAGGCCAAGATCAACGACCTGGTCGTGGTGCCGATCAGCTTTGTCAGCGAGCACATCGAAACTCTGGAAGAGATCGACATTGAATATCGCGAGTTGGCCACGGAAGCTGGCGTGGTGAATTTCCGGCGTGTCCGAGCTCTTGATACCTATCCGCCGTTCATCGAAGGGTTGGCCGATCTCGTGGCAACCAGTCTGGACGGCCCTGAAGTCAGTCTTGATGCTGCAGCTGAGCTGCCCACGAAGGTCAAGCTTTATCCGCAGGAGAAATGGGAATGGGGCTGGAACAACAGCTCTGAAGTTTGGAACGGTCGCCTGGCCATGCTCGGATTCTCGGCGTTTCTTTTCGAGCTGATCAGTGGTCACGGACCGTTGCATGCCCTCGGGCTTCTCTGATGGTTGCAACAGGCCGCCTCAACGCCGGGCAGGAAAGCAGGTTGAACCTTAATGTTGATGAACAGTATGTCGTGATGCCGCTGTGACGCTGACCTCCGCTCCCAAGGTCGATGCAGCGTCCGGACTAGGGGATGGGTGCCGTATGACCGGTGCCAATGCCCTGATGGACGCTTTGCGTCGCCATGGAGTCGACACGATCTTCGGCGATCCAGGCGGCGCCATCCTCCCCATCTATGACGCTCTTCATGTGGC
>ERZ802824.334-NODE-334-length-26188-cov-43.9412_pt1 | contig 26188 bp, 36 predicted proteins | sample MGYA00345650_ERZ802824 | MGnify/ENA primary metagenome ERZ802824 (study PRJEB30503, sample SAMEA104212361) | marine metagenome | biome: Westerlies Biome; feature: [SRF] surface water layer (ENVO:00010504) within the epipelagic zone...; material: water... | reverse complement strand
AGCACCTGGCCATCTGGTCCGGCAACGTGGCTCAGTTCAACGAATCCAGCACCTATCTGATGGGCTGGTTCCGCGACTACCTCTGGCTCAACTCCTCCCAGCTGATCAACGGCTACAACCCGTTCGGCAGTAACAACCTCGCCGTCTGGGCTTGGATGTTCCTGTTCGGTCACCTGGTCTGGGCCACCGGTTTCATGTTCCTGATCTCCTGGCGGGGTTACTGGCAGGAACTGATCGAGACCATCGTCTGGGCTCACCAGCGCAGCCCCATCGCCAACATGATGGGCTGGCGCGACAAGCCTGTGGCTCTCTCGATCGTTCAGGCTCGTGTGGTCGGCCTGGCTCACTTCTCAGTGGGCTATGTCCTCACCTACGCGGCGTTCCTGATCGCGTCTACATCAGGCAAGTTCGGTTGATCCATATCAGTCCAACGGTCTGAATCACGAGTCGTTCCTCGTTTCCTGCCCTGTCCGGCGTTGTCCGGACAGGGTTTTTCATTGTTTACTGACGAGCGAGGCTTCCAATCGTCATCTTGAGGACAAGCGCGACAAAAAATAAGTACTGTTCCAGTGCGTTTGAATCCTCGATGCAGACCGTCAGCGCTGGAAAAGATCTGCATTTCTGCCTGGATAGGCAGTTCACCAGCGCAGAGCAGTGCACGGAGATCTGGAGACTTCTGGGTTGCGATTACCAGTGGCTTCAGATCTCTCCCGGACCGCTGAACGGGCGAATCCGGGTCGAGCGTCAGCAGGGCATGATCCTGGTTTCGATCCAGGCGGATCAGGCTCTGCTCGTTCAGGGAGCCCGAAACCCGGACTGGGTCCCCTTCACCATCGAGCACACGGACAACATCGCAGAGCATCGCCATTTCGGAGAAGCTCTGTCTCCAAGGACGCTGGGGGGATTCAACACCCGACTTGATCAGACCCTGCTGCGGACATCGCCCGGGGGCAGTCAGATCGGTGCGGTGTTGTTGGATCGTCGGCGCATCGAGCAGATGGCTGCCCTCGATCCCTTCGGGCGCCTCCAGGATCACCTTGATGGCAGCAACACAGCCGTTCTGAGTGAGGCGTCCCATCAGGGGCTCAAGCAGCTGATGGAACCGCCGGCATGGCAGGGCGTCGACGCTCACGGATGCTTTCAGGCAGACCTGCTGGAAGCTCAGCTGTTCGACGCTCTCGCTTCAGAGCCGGACAGTTGTCTGCGTCCCGTCACTCAGACCCACCGCAGCGATCTGGTGCGTGAGGTCGTTGAATTCTCTTTCAGAAACAGACAGACCCCGATGACGCTCCAGGAGGTCTGCCGGGCGCTGTTCACCACGAAGACCACTCTCACGGTGAGCTGCCGGGAGATGTTCGGCTTCGGGCCGATGCTGCTGCTGAAACGCGTTCGCCTTCAGCAGGTGCACCACGTGCTGAGCAACCCCGACCTCCAGCGTCAGCTCGGTTGCCGCACGATTCATGCGGTCGCCTCCTACTTCGGCTTCTACAGCCGCAATCATTTCTCGCGTGACTACCGAGCACTGTTCGGGGAGTCTCCACGCGACACGCTGCATCACAGCGCTGCATAGGCTCTCGGCAGTTCTCTGCGGTTTCCTTGACCAGTCAGTGGGATCAACTGCTGCTCAACTGCGGACGCTGGCGTGGCAGCTTCGACACACTTGCCGACGACCTGCAGCCGATCAAGCGGCAGCCGTCGCTGCTGTTGCTGGAACCCGCTCCGGCAGGTGTGCCTCTGGAGCTGACGCTGCTCTTCTGGCCCAATGATCCGGATCCGAACAGCGACCCCCATCAGGGTGAGCCAGTGCGGACGATCCGTCAGAGCTTTCATGGCCCTGACCGTCAGCTGGTCTTCTTCCCCTCGGGAAGCTTCAGCCGCGGCTCATGGCAACTTGCTCCGATGGTCCGGGCCCATACCGAGTTCGGATTCCTGTTCCGCGACAGGCGGCACCGTCTGGTGCTGTTCTGGGATGGAACCGGCCGCTTCGAGCATCCGGTGCTCATCCGCGAGCATCGAGACGGAAGCCCTGCTGATGAGCGGCCATTGCTGACCGCGGAGTCACTGCTCGGTTCCTGGCAGGGGCAGCAGTCGGAACTGTTGAGCACAGCTGGGTTGTCAGAGCCTGAGATCAGCCCATGTCGACTGCATCTGACGGAGAGGGAACTGGAGGGTCTGCGCTGGCTGCCGGATGGTGGAGCGATCCGGGTGCCGGATCCGCTCCACCACCGGGAGAGGTTCGCGATCGAGGCCTGGTGGCTTGCGGCACCGGATCGCCTGGAACGGATGGAGCGGGTTTACGACGCGAACGGTGCCTGGCAGTGCAGCCGCTGCATGACCCTCAGACGCTCCTGAGGCACGATATGTTCACGATTTATGCACGATAAAGTGTATTTGTTGTGCTAGATCAAAGCAGAGCTGAGCCGTTCCATGGGTTCCCGCAGCAGGTGCAAAGGTCGGGGTTCCAGCCGCCGGGCCACCCTCAGCAGCAGGTGGTCAGCGATGTGATTCATGCGAACCGCCTCGGAAGGAGAGGAGGGGCTGAAGGTGCTCTGGGGCCGTTTGCGCAGCTTGTCATCGTGCACGAACACCTGCTTCCAGGGCTTTCCCCAGGCCGCTTCCGCGAACTGATTGTTGTTGCTTTTGAAATGGCGGGTCACACGACGGCTGTGATCGCTGTCGTAGCCCCAGAAGGAGGGATCCTTCCAGCCGCGGAACCGCTCTTCGCTCGGAATGATCGCGGAGGAATTCCTGATCACCCGATGGGAGATGCCGTGTTCGGCCAGGCGCAGTCCGAGAGCCCGGGCCAGCCAGGTGCCGCGGGTCCCCGGGCTGCGGTTGCGGGAATCGTCCGAGCTCATCGCCCAGGGCAGGCCTGGATCCAGCTGCAGGGCCTGAAGCAGTTGCACGAACGGATCGCGATCCGTCTGCCGGAAGGGAATGAACGTCACCTCGAGGCCGTCTCGGCGTGCCTCCAGAAGAGCGGAGAAGTAGTTCCAGAAATCGAACACGTCCTGGCGTTTCGCCCGCGGTCCGCTGAAGGTGCCGCAGGAGGGCAGGCGTCCCTCCAGCACTTCCGTGAGATAGGTCTCGAAGGTCTGGGTGTGATAGAAGCGCTTGAGGGAGTAGGCGTAGCGCGAGTTGATGTAGTCGAGCTGTGAGCGGATGAAGATGACGATGTTCAGCACGTAGCCGTGTTTGCTCGCCACCTGACGCAGCCGGGCAATCACCTTCGGGTCGCACAGTCGCGGCGAGAACTGTTCGGCACTGATCAGCACATCGTCAGATGAGTGGCTGCAGCTGCTCAGGTAAGCGTCCCAGAGCGACCAGGCGCCGTCGCTGATCGCCTTGGTCAGCGATTTGAATGTGGTGCTCTCGGAGCTGGGAAAGCGGTAGGTGATCCCCTGCGACAGCAACCGATCACGGTTGAGATCAAGGCGAGCCTGGATGTATGTCGATGCAGTCTTGTGGGTACCGGCGTGAATGATCAGCCGGCGGGGCCGTGATGGATCGGTCATGGGCTATGCCTCCGGCAGCGGCGATGCTACGGATCCTCCTTGGCCGTTCCATCGCTTCAGGATCAGGTAGACCGCCGGCACCACGAACAGAGAGAGGGCGGAGGACACCAGCAGACCGCTGAACACCACGGTGCCGATGCTGATGCGGCTGGCTGATCCCGTGCCCTGAGCCAGCAGCAGAGGCAGAAAGCCAGCCAGTGAGGTGACCGCCGTGAGCAGAATCGGCCGCATCCGATTCACGGCCGCCCCCAGGATCGCTTCCCGCAGCTCCATGCCCGAGGCCAGTCGCTGGTTGGCGAACTCCACGATCAGGATGCCGTTCTTGGCGGCAAGGCTCACCAGCACCAGCAGACCCATCTGGCCGTAGACGTCCAGAGGCAGACCCCGCAGTTTCAGACCGATCAAGGCTCCCATCAGGGCGATCGGCACCGTGAGCAGGATGATCAGCGGATCGAGAAAGCTCTCGTAGAGAGCCGCCAGCAGCAGATACACCACCGCCACCCCCAGGCTGAACAGCACCCAGGTCGAGCGGGCTGCCTTCTGCTCCTCCTGGGCCAGGCCAGTGAAGGCCAGTCCGATGTTGTTGCCCCCCACCGCATCGCCGGCGGCCTGGAGTTGCCGGATCGCCTGACCGCTGCTCACCCCAGGCGCCGGCACGGCTGTGACCGTGATGGCTCGGTTCAGGCCGTAGTGGCGGATGCCATTGGCTCCCTCCGCCCGGGTGAGGGTGGCCACGTTGTCCAGAGAGACCAGTTCCCCTCGGCGGTTGCGCACCATCAAGCCGCTGAGATCCTCGGGGCCTGTTCGGTTCTCTCCGTCCAGTTGCACATAGATGCTGCGGATGCGGCCCCCGTCGTAGGTGTCGTCGATGTAGCGGCCCCCGATGGCCGTGCCGATGTCGCGCAGTGTGGTGCTCAGATCAAGGTCGAGCCCGGCCAGTAGATCGCGATCGAGGCTGAGGCGCCAACGGGGGGAGCTGGCGTCAAAGCGGGTGCTCACCCGTTCAAAGCGGTTGCTGGCTTCGGCGGTGTTGATGAAGCGCTGAGCGACGGCTTCGAAATCCTGCAGGCTGAGCTGTCCACCGCTGCGGTCCAGCAGTTCCAGTTTCAGGCCGGATTCGCTGCTGAAGCCCCGCACGGTTGGTGGGGTTGTGACCACCACGCGGGCGTCGCCGACCTGGCTGCGGATGGCACGGGTCAGCCGTCGTTTCACAGCCTCACTGCTCTGATCGCGACCGGAGCGCTCCTCCAGCGGCTGAAGCCGCAGATAGAACGAGCCCCGGTCCTCGCCGCTCTGGCCGAAGGATCGGCCGGCGTAGAAGTTGCCCGTGCGCACCAGAGGCTCTTCCGCCACCACGGCGCGGATCCGGTCCATCACCGCCACTGTGCGCTCCAGGCTCGCCCCCTCCGGCAGGCTGAAGTAACCCCGGATCTGGCTCTGGTCCTCGTCGGGAATGAAGGCGGTGGGCATCGCCGCCAGCCCGCCGCCGGTGAGCAGCAGTCCCGCCAGCAGCAGCGCTAGCACCAGCGGGGCGCGCCGCAGCCAGCGCTCCAGTGTGTTCGAGTAGCGCCCTTGCAGATCACGCATGCCCTGACGCAGCCGTCTGCTCAGCTGACGCAGCGGACCCGGCAGCCGCCCCTCACCTGAGTCCAGCACCCGGGCGCAGGCCATCGGTGTGAACGAGAGGGCATTGAGGGTGGAGAACAGAATCGCGCCGCTGATCGCCAGGGCAATCGGTTGATACAGCCGCCCCACGGAGCCGGGGATCAGCAGCACCGGCACGAACACGGCGGCCAGCACCAGGGAGGTGGCCACAACCGCTCCGGCCAGTTCGGCCATGGCGTCTTCTGCCGCAGCTTTTGGGGCATCCCCCCGTTCGATCCGACCGGCGATGTCCTCGCTCACCACGATCGCGTCATCGACGACGATGCCGGTGGCCATCACCATCCCGAACAGGATCAGGCTGTTGAGGTTGGACCCGCTCAGCTTCACCAGCACCAGGCTGCCCACCAGGGCCACCGGGACGGCGAGACCAGGGATCAGAGCCAGGCGCCAGCGTCCCAGAAACAGCACCAGCACCACCAGCACCAGCACGACGGCATCACGCAGGGTGGCGATGGTGCGGTCGAGATTGGCCTGGACGTTGTCGGCCACATCCACGATCATCGACAGTTCGATGCCCGGAGGGAAGCTGGGTTCCAGCCGCTTCAGTTCGGCCTTGACGGCCCGGCTCACGTCGAGGGCGTTGGCGCCATCCCGCTGGTACAGGCCCACGGCCACGGAGCGTTCTCCGTCGAGATTCATCGCCTGGTTGCCGTAGCTGCGTTGTCCCAGCTCGACGCGACCCACATCCTTGAGCCGCAGCAAGCCGCCGTTGTCGAGGCGGCGCAGGATCAGGTTCTCGAAATCCTCCTGACTGAGCAGCCGTCCCTCCGCATCCACCGGCAGGCTGATCAGCTGACCATCCGGAGCCGGTGAGGCGCCGAGGCTGCCGATGGCTGCCAGCACGTTCTGGTCGGCCAGGGCGCGGCTGACGTCGGTGATGGTGAGGTTGGCCTGTTCCAGTCGATCCGGATCGAGCCAGAGGCGGAAGGAAAGCTCACTGCTGCCGAACACCAGCACATCACCAACCCCAGGTGTGGTCAGCAGCGACTCGCGCAGGGATTGATCCAGCCAGCCCGCCAGAAAGGTGGGAACGTACTGCTCGGGTGGATGGCTGAAGCCGAGGATCATCAGCAGGTCATCCGAGGAACGGCGCACCCTCAGGCCCTGACGGCTCACCGCCTGAGGCAGGCGGCGGGTGGCGAGGTTCACCTCGTTCTGCACCTTGATGGCATTCAGCTCGGGAGCGCCTTCGCTGAAGCGCAGGCTGATGCTGGCGCCTCCCTGGCGGCTGTTGGAGCTGATGCTCTCCAGCCCCTCCAACCCTTTGAGCTGTTGTTCCAGCACGGCGGTGACGCTTTGCTCCACCACCTCCGGCGAGGCGGCCGGAAAGGTGGCTCCAACGCTGACCCGGGTCGGTGCCAACTGCGGCAGATCCTCGAGTCCGAGTCCGGTGAGGGCCACCAGGCCCGCCAGCAGGATCAGCAGGCTGCAGACAATCGTGAAGACCGGTCGGCGCAGAAACGGCTGGGAGAGCGACCGCACCGGGACGACTCGGACTGGCCTGAATCCTGACAGTCAAAAACCCCTGGCTGTTCCGGGAAGGGACAGCCGGGGGTCAGCGTTTCGATTGGTCAGGAGCGGTCCTGGAGACCGTGCTCAGACGAGCTAGGGCTGATCAGCCCACACTCCAGACGCCGGCAGCGATCTTGAACAGATCCTGCACGTGCACGGTGCTGCAGAGATACCAGGCGAACACGGCGCCGCCACAGCCGCCCAGCCAGAAGCCGCTGGTGAAATCAGCCCAGCCGGTGCGGGTGAACAGATCGGAAGGGGGATTTTCGACGGTGGCGTCTGCAGGGGGGATGTTCGGCTGTTTGCCGGGCTGGTTGTAGAGCAGGAACAGCAGGGTGAGGATGTGCACCGCACCGATCGTCGCCAGCAGGCCGGCGGTCTGCTGATACTCGGTGTTGCGCAGCGGGCCGAGGATGGTGAAGGGTCCGTACAGCAGGTAGCCGAAGGCGGCTCCGGTTTCCAGACCGCGGAAGTTGGGCGAGATGCCGGAGCGGTAGAAGGGCAGGTTGCTGATCAGGCCCTTGATGAAATAGCCGCTGTTCACCGGGGTGGCCAGGTTGCCGACGCAGGGATCAGAGACGGGGGTGACGGTCATGGGGTGGGTGCGCTGATGGTGGGTGGAGATCCGCAGCCTGCGGTCATTCGGCAGCGGTGATGACGCGACCGACGAGGACAATGAACACGGCGGGGAAAACGATTCCCGTGATCGGCACAAAAATCGCAGGCAGCCAGGCGGCAGCGAACTCTCCAGTCATGTCAGGCCCAAAAGCTTCGCCGCTACTGTAGGGATCACCGATCTGGCGGCCTCTTCAGGTCCTCGACGGCGACATAAAAGTTCAATCCAGATGCAGACCTTCCTCGCGAGCGTGTCGGCAGTCGTTCTTGTCGGTGCCCTGTGGCTGCTGCGCCGGCCGATCAAACCGATGCTGAGCAGCACTGACGCCGGAGAGGTGGCTCGTCTCAACAGAGCCCAGCTGTCTCTGGTGCTCGAGCCGGAGGCCGATGCCTCCGAGGCTCCGGATCAGGATGCGCCGCTCTGGCAGCCGCCGACGGATGCCCGTGAGAGCCGGCTCCTGCTGATCTGTCTGCGCGCGGCCATGGCGGAAGGCCCTGAACAGCGCCTCGAGGCGGTCACCATCGCCGGGCTGTGGGGGCATCGCAGTGTGCTGCCGCTGCTTCGCCGGGCCTTGCACGACAGCGATTCACGGGTGGTGACGGCGGCGGCCGCCGCCATTGCCCCGCTGCGGGGGGCGTCGCAACCCGGACCGGTTCAGGCTTCGCGGCCACCCCGCAACGTCGCTCGGATGCGGTAGATGGGCCGCCCCTGGCTTTCGTGATAGGTGCGGATCAGCAGCTCCCCCAGCAGCCCGAAGCAGAACAGCTGGATCCCCGCCAGGCCGAGCACCACCGCCAGGGTCAGCAGCGGTCTGTTGGCGATGTCCTGCCCCATCAGCTTCACAACGAGCAGATAAGTGCTGGCGATCAGGCTGCCGACGATCGCCATCAGCCCCCCGAAGCCGAACACGTACATCGGTCGGGTGAGGAACCGCTTCATGAACCACACCGTGAGCAGATCCATCAGCACGCGGAAGGTTCGATCGATCCCGTACTTGCTGGCGCCGAACTGCCGGGAACGGTGGTTCACCTTCACCTCCGTGATCCGAGCGCCTTCGATGAAGGCCAGGGCGGGGAGAAACCTGTGCAGTTCGCCGTAGAGGCGCATGTCGGCGAGCACCTCCCTCCGGTAGGCCTTGAGGGAGCAGCCGTAGTCGTGCAGCCGAACACCGGTGACCCGCCCGATCAGGCGGTTGGCGATCCGGGAGGGGAGTTTCCGCTGGATGGCGGCGTCCTGGCGCTGATGACGCCAGCCGCTCACCAGGTCGTAGCCCTCCCTGAGCGTTGCCAGCAGCATCGGGATGTCGGCGGGATCGTTCTGGAGGTCTCCATCCAGGCTCACGATCACCTCGCCGACAGCGGCATCGAAGCCAGCGGCCATGGCAGCGGTCTGGCCGTAGTTCTTGCGCAGCAGCACCGCGACCAGTTCCGGCACCTCAGCGCTGAGGCGTTGCAGCACGGTGGCTGTGCCGTCACTGGAGCCATCGTTCACCAGCACCAGCTCGAAGCGTTCACCGCTCGGTCGCAGGGCGTCCAGCAACTGCTGCACCAGATGCGGAAGGCTTTCCTCCTCGTTGTACAGAGGCACCACCACCGAAAGATCCATGGAGGTGGCCATCGATGCCGCGGTGTTCATGGCGGGAAACTTAATCGGGCCTGATCAGAAGGCTGTCCCGTGCTTGGTTATGGAGGCATCACCTCCTCTGATCCGACCATGGCCCTGCTCTGGGAGAACCTCGTTCGCCAGCTGGATTCCGTCCGCGCTTCCGGGCAGACCCCGGCTGCGGTGGGCGCTGTCAGCTCAGACAGCCGTGAACAGCGTCTGCAGAAGGCCCTGGAGGCGATCAAGGATTCCGGCAACGCCATGATGATCGAGTCGCTGAAGGCTGCCCTGGAGGGGCGACCGGCGAATCTCGAGTTGCCGGAGCTGCCCATCCCCGGGCAGAACGGCATGAGCGGCCCGGAGGTGTACCTGTCTCAGATCTCCGATCGGTTCAAGCCGGACCGCTGAGGTCGCGCTTCAGGCCAGATGACGGCCGTCGTGGCAGCGCACGACCCGCCCGGCCCCGCGAAGTTGCGCGCGGTAGTGGCAGGCCACCGGGTGCCGGTCGGCGCTGAACAGGCTGTCCACGCCGATGCCGTTGCGGCCATGGTCCTGTCCCGAGCTGTGGCGGTAGCGGCCACCGCCGAGGTGCAGGCCGACATGGGTGCAGCGCCGCGGGGATCCGAAGAAGATCAGATCTCCCGGTCTCAGCAGGCCCACCGCATCCGGCGCCACCGCCACCGGCTGGCAGTGCCGTTCCTGCTGGTAAGCGTCCCTCGGAATCCAGATGCCCTGGCTGGCAAAGGCCATCTGCATCAGTCCGGAGCAGTCCATATCCGGCTCCGTTGTGCCGCCCCAGAGATACGTGTTGGCCTGCTGTTCAGCCCGTTCCGTCCAGGACAGCACCGCTGGTAGTCGAGAGGCGATCTGAACCTCCGGCAGCAGGGCCGGCCGCCAGGGGCTCCGCTGTTCGGCTCGGCCAAGCACGGCTTCCAGTTCAAACCAGCAGCGGTAGCCGTCCTCAAGCAACTGAATCCACAGACGCGATCCACGCCGCTCCAGGATCCGGAAGCTGCGCCCGTTCGAGGCCTGGGTCACGAGGGCCTTGCCCACGGCCCGTTTGTAGCCGTTCGCGTTGGTCCGCAGCCTCCAGCAGCTTCCTGTGAGCGCGAGCTCCGGTGCCAGCAGGGTGCTTAGGGTCGCCATGGCCCGATGCCGTTGCCATGGCGTTCTACCGTCCCGACACCGCGATGACCTCCAGGCTGGAGAGCGTGTTGGACGACCTGGCGGCGGATGGCCGGCCGGGGCTGCGGAACAGTCTGGCCATCACCTGGATCCGGTACGAGGACGACTCACCGCAGGCCGGTGCCGGAGTCGGTGCTGGCTGGAGCGAGGAGCGGCCCCTCTATCCGGCCAGCGTGGTGAAACTGTTCTATGCGGTCGCCGCGGAGCGCTGGCTGCAGCGGGATCTGATCCCCGAAGCCGAGGAGCTGCGACGGGCCCTCCGCGACATGATCGCCGACTCCAGCAATGACGCCACCGGTCTTGTGCTGGACCTTCTCACCGGCACGACCAGCGGTCCTGAACTTCAAGGGGATCGCTGGCAGCAGTGGCAGCGTCAGCGCAGGCTGGTGAATGACTGGCTCGCCGAACTCGCGTGGCCCGAACTCGAGCCGGTGAACTGCTGCCAGAAGACCTGGGGAGATGGCCCCTACGGCCGTGAGAAGCAGTTCTACGGGGCTGACAACAGCAATCGCAATGCGCTGACAACCGCTGCCACGGCCCGCATGCTGGAGGCGGTCATGACCGGTGGAGTGGTCTCCCCGCCGGCCTGCCGACGGTTGCGAGACCTGCTCGATCGTTCTCTGGACCCAGATCTGCGCCGCGCGGACCCGGAGAACCAGGTGGACGGTTTCCTGGGCGAGGGTCTGCCCCTGGGCACGCGGCTGTGGAGCAAGGCCGGCTGGATGAGCCAGGCCCGCCATGACGCAGCCTGGTGGCAGCTTCCGGATCAGCCCCCGACGATGCTGGTGGTGTTCAGCACCGGGCCCGATCGCGCCAGGGATGAGCGCCTGCTGCCTGAGCTGGCGAAGGCTCTGAACGGATTCAGCTCTCCAGAGGAGAACTGAATCGTCGGCGCAGGGCCGGAAACGGAGAGGGAGGGATTCGAACCCTCGACAGGAGTTGCCTCCTGTAACTCCTTAGCAGGGAGCCGCTTTCAACCACTCAGCCACCTCTCCAGTGGCAACAACAGACTACCAACAGGCTGCCCAAAGCCAACCGCCTGCTTCGGTTTCACACCTCCAGACGCGGCAGCCGCTGCTTGAAGCCGCAGAGGATCTCCCAGGGAATCGAGTCGCAGCGCTCACTCCAGTGGCGCGGACTGATCTCGGCATGTCCGTCGCAACCGAGCAGGGTGACGATGGAACCGCGTTCCAGATCCGGAACCGATGTGGCATCCAGCATCAGCTGGTCCATCGTGATCGCCCCCACCTGCGGCAGCACTCGGCCGCGGTGCAGGGCGTGGATCCTGCCGCTCAGGGATCGCACCACGCCGTCGGCGTAGCCGATGCTCACCACCGCCAGACGGCAGGGGCGATCGCTCACGAACCGTTGCCCGTAGCTGACACCCACGCCGGCAGGGATCTGGCGGATCAGCGTGACGCGGGCCCGAACGCTGAGGGCGGGCTGCAGGGGCAGCAGGTGATCGAGATGCTCGGCGGGCGCATGGCCGTAGAGGGCCAGACCCACCCGCACAAGGTCATGGTGCAGGGCCGGATCCCGCATGGTGCCGGCGGAATTGGCCAGGTGGCGGCAGAGGAAACGGCCGTGATCCGGCAGCTGATCGAGAACGTTCTGAAAGCGGCTCTGCTGCAGGGAGGTGACGGTCTCGTCGCGCTCATCAGCGCAGGCCAGGTGGCTGTAGAGGCCGCAGAGCTCCAGATCAGGCAGGTTCTGGATGGCTTCGGCGATGGCGGGGCCCTCCCTCCAGTCGCAGCCGAGACGGGTCATGCCCGTGTCCAGTTTCAGCTGCACCTGGAAGCGGCGGCCGCTGCCGTCAGCCAAGGCTGCACAGAGACGCGCCTCCTGCAGGCTGCTCAGTGTCGGCATCAGTTGCCAGTGCAGGCAGCAGCGCAGATCTTCCGCCTCGATGAGATTGCCCAGCAGCAGCACCGGGGCATCGATGCCCGCCCGTCGCAGGGTGATCCCCTCCTCCAGGGTGGCGACGCCGAGGCTTGTCGCTCCGCCGCGCAGGGCAGCTCGCGCCACGGTTTCGGCCCCGTGACCGTATCCGTCCGCTTTCACCACCGCCATCAGCGAGGCCCCGCCGGTCAGATGAGCGAGCAATGCCCTCGCATTGGCCTCGATGGCGGAGGGTGACACCTCCACCCAGGCGCGCTGTCGGGGGCTCGGCTCCGGCATGGTTTGCGTGCTCAGGGTTACCGAAAGGGCCTTGGTGGGATCGTTAGCATGGCGAGTAATCTGGGAGCTGGCATGGGCCAGGTTCTCGTTCTGAACGCGTCCTACGAGCCGCTGAACATCACAACCTGGCGTCGGGCCATGGTGATGATGCTCAAAGGCAAGGCCGAGAGCCTCGAGCAGGATGTCACCCGCCAGATCCGTCAGGGCACCCATCTGCCCACCGTGATCCGACTCCGTCAGTACGTGCGAGTGCCGTTCCGACAGTTGCCGTTGACGCGTCGGAACGTGTTTCACCGCGACGGTCATACCTGTCAGTACTGCGGTGCCCGCGGCGAGCAGCTGTCGATCGACCATGTTGTGCCCCGCAGCCGTGGTGGCGGGGACACCTGGGAGAACGTCACCACCGCCTGTCTCAGCTGCAATGTTCGAAAGGGAAGCCGCACGCCCAAGGAGGCGGACATGCCCCTGTCACGGGTTCCGCGGCGCCCGCTCAGCAGCCTCAGCTTCGAGGCCACCCGTCAGATCCACTCCGGACATCACAGCGAGTGGGCCAAGTACGTGATCGGCGCCTGAGCGGCTGCTCGCTCAGCTGTCGTCCTGATCGCTGAGCGCCTCGAGCTTCTGACGCTGCTCCTCGGCGATGCAGGCCCCGATCAGATCCTCCAGCTGTCCTTCGAGCACCGGCTCGAGGGAGAAATTACGGCCCAGACGGTGATCGGTGGTGCGGTTGTCCTTGTAGTTGTACGTGCGGATCTTCTCGCTTCGATCGCCGCTGCCCACCTGGGCCCGGCGGTCGCTGCTCTCCTTCGCGGCCGCGGCTTCCAGTTCCCGTTCGAGCAATTTGGCGCGCAGGATGTCCAGAGCGCGTTCGCGGTTCTGCAGCTGGGAGCGTTCCTGGGTGCAGAAGACCCGAATGCCCGAGGGCTTGTGCAGAAGGTCCACAGCGGTCTCCACCTTGTTCACGTTCTGTCCGCCGGCACCACCGGATCGGGCGGTGCTGATCTCCAGATCCTTCGGGTCGAGCTGCACTTCGACGGCATCTGCCTCCGGCATCACCGCCACCGTGGCGGTGGAGGTGTGCACACGGCCCTGGGATTCGGTGGCGGGCACCCGCTGCACCCGATGAACGCCGGCTTCAAATTTCAGCTGGCTGTAAACGCTGTCCCCCTTCACCGAGAGGATCAGCTCCCGGAAGCCCCCAAGATCGGCTTCTGTTGAACTCACCGCCTGCACGGCCCAGCCGAGCTTCTGGCCGTAGCGCTCATACATCCGGGCCAGATCCCCGGCCCAGAGACAGGCTTCATCGCCACCGGCTCCGGCGCGGATCTCCAGCATCACGCTGCGCTCATCCCGAGGATCCCGGGGCAACAGGGCCAGTGTCAGGCGCTCGAGCAGGGTCCCGCGATGCTCGGCCAGGGCGTCGAGCTCCTCCTGAGCCAGGGACTCCATGGCCGCATCCCCACGGCTGTCCCTGAGCAGCTGACGGGCATCGCCCTGCTCTTTCTCCAGCTGCTTCAACGCCGCGAAATCGAGCACGAGTGGCTCGAGCCGGGACCGCTCCCGCGCGATCGTCTCGAGCCGTTTCGGATCAGCAGCGACATCCGGGTCGGCCAGCTGGCGCTCGAGGCTCTGAAAGCTGGCCGTGGCTGTTTCCAGCCTGGTGATCAGGGTCGAGGCGTCCATGCCCCGCGCTCAGCCTCAGGAGCTGGCTTCCGCCTTGGCTTCGGCGGCCTGGGCCTTGTCGCCCCCAGCTTTCTTGCTGCCCATGCCGTACTTGCGCATGAAACGGTCCACCCGGCCTTCGGTGTCGAGAATCTTCTGGGTGCCGGTGAAGAAGGGGTGATTGCCGCTCCACACATCAACGTGGATCTCCGGCTGGGTGGAGCCGGTGGTCATCACCACCTCTCCGTTGCAGATCACCTTGGCATCGGGATACCAGGTGGGATGAATGTCGGGCTTGGGCATGGGTCGGGAGCTGGCAGGAGCTGGAGTGATCAGCGTTTGGAGAACTGGGGTGCCTTACGGGCTTTCTTCAAACCGTACTTGCGGCGTTCCTTGGCGCGCGGGTCGCGGCTCAGGTGACCTTCGGTCTTCAGCGGCTTGCGGTTGTCGGCCGAGAGTTCGCAAAGGGCACGGGCGGCCCCCTGCTTGATGGCACCGGCCTGGCCGGTGAGACCACCGCCGCGGACGTTCACCAGAACGTCGTACTCGCTGCCCAGCCCCAGTGTTTCAAGAGGGGCCTTCACCGCGGAGATGTAGGCGGGGTTGTAGTTCAGGTAATTGTCACCAGGACGGCCGTTGATGGTGATCGTGCCGTTGCCGGGCACCAGGCGCACCCGGGCGACGGAGGTCTTGCGGCGGCCTGTGCCCCAGTAGACGACGGTGTTGCTGCTCATTTGGCGGAAGCGGAGGGGTTGAGCTGGAGGGGCTGGGGCTGCTGGGCGGCGTGCGGGTGATCACTGCCTTTGTAGACCTTCAGCTTGCGGAACATCTGCCGGCCGAGAGCATTGTGGGGAAGCATGCCTTTGATGGCCTTCTCGACGATGCGCTCAGGGATGCGTTCCTGCAGGGCCTGGAAGGTTTCCACCTTCATGCCGCCCGGACGTCCCGAGTGGCGGCGGTACAGCTTCTGCTGCGGCTTCCGGCCGCTCACCTGAATTTTCTCGGCGTTCACAACGATCACGAAATCACCGGTGTCCAGGTGAGGCGTGAAGCTGGGATTGTTCTTGCCGCGGAGCACGGCGGCCACCTCGGTGGCGAGGCGACCGAGGGTCTGATTCTCAGCGTCCACCACGTACCACTGGCGGTCGATCGAATCAATCGGAGGAAGGGAGGTCTTGTTCATCACGCCGGCATGCCGGTTCGGAGGTTCTCCGCTGCTGGAACGGAGCTGGACAGCAGAGTCGGCCCGGAATCGGGCGCGACAAAAGCTCAAACAGTGAGCTTACGCTCCGACGGAGCCCCAATCATGACGATGGGGTGGTCAGAGATTCTGGAGCGCTGTTCTTCGGCGGGGGAAGAGGATCCGGAGGGGGATCACAGTCCGCCAGAAAAAACCACGGTTGTGAATCATACCAACCAGCCCTGCTGAAGATCTCGTCCTGATAGCCGGCCCGCAGCAGGCAGAGCCCTTGTCCCGGTGCCGCTTCCTTCACGTCGCAGCGGCGGCGTTCACGCCAGCGACGCTCGAAGTGCTCGAGGCTCAGCCGATGTTCTCCCACGGCCACCAGCTGTGCCATCAGGAGCCGCACCATGCCGTAGAGGAACCCACTGGCCTGGATCTCCACCCTGAGCATGTCCCCCTGACGTTCCACCAGAACGTCCTGCACCGTTGTGATGGCATCGGCACGGCGACTGCCTGCTTTCATGAAGGCGCCGAAGTCGTGCCGCCCGAGCATGCCTTCGAGGGCTGTCCGCATGCTGATCTCATCCAGGCGGAGCTGATAGCGGTGCCAGCTCCAGGCGCTGAGGAAGAGATTGGGGCGACGGCCGTTGTGAATCGTGTACCGGTAGCGCCGGTAGATGGCGTTGTAGCAGGCGTGCCAGTCGGCAGGACGCTCGACCGACTCCCGTACCCGGATGCTGGCTGGCAGCCGTCCGTTGAGCGCAGGAGCCCATTTGTGTGCCGGAATGGGGCCGATGCAGTCGAAATGAACCACCTGGCCGGCGGCGTGCACTCCGGCATCGGTGCGGCCCGCAGCGAAGCAGTGAATGGGCCGGTGCGGATCGAGCTGCTCGATCGCGTTCTCCAGAACGGCCTGGACGCTGAGGCCGTTCCGTTGCCGCTGCCAGCCGCAGAATTCCGATCCGTCGTACTGCAGGCTGAGAGCGATCCGGTGGGGGATCGGCTGATCCGTCACTGCAGACGAAGATTCCGTCAGACCAGCTCGATGATGGCCATCTCGGCGTTGTCGCCGCGGCGGCGCACGGTGCGGGTGATGCGGGTATAACCGCCGCGACGGTCGCTGTAGCGATCCGGTGCCTTCTCAAACAGCGCATGCACGAGCTGCTTGTCGTAGATGAAGCCGAGGGCCCTCCGGCGGGAGGCAAGGCTGCCGTCCTTGGCAAGAGTGATCATGCGCTCCGCCTCATCGCGGAGCGCTTTGGCACGGGCCTTGGTGGTGGTGACCCGACCTTCTCGGATGAGCTGGGTGGTCAGGGCCCTCAGCATCGCCTTGCGTTGGTCAGCAGGGCGTCCCAGCTGGGGAACTCGGCATTGGTGACGCATGGTTCTGGGGGAGGCGTGGTCAGGTCGTGGGAACGATCAGGCCGGACAGCTTCAGGCTGTCGTGCGGCTCTGGGGGATGGAGATGCCGATGCGCTCAAGCGCTTCGATCACCTCATCGGCGGACTTGGAACCGAAGTTCTTGATCTCCAGCAGATCCTCGTAGCTGAAGCCCATCAGGTCGGAAACGGAATTGACCTGGGCCCGCTTGAGGCAGTTGTAGGCCCGGACGGAGAGGTTCAGCTCTTCGAGAGGGATCTGGGCTTCTGCGGAGGGCTCCGGTTCGACACCGGGTTCCTCCACCAGAGTCACCGTGGCCAGGGGCTGGAACAGCTCGATCAGCTGGTTGGCTGCCTGTGCCAGAGCGTCGTCGGGAGTGATGGATCCATCGGTGACGATCGAGATCTTGAGACGCTCGCGGGCGGAACCGCCTTCGGCCACGGCTGTCTCATCAATGCTGAAGTTCACCCGGATCACCGGCATGAACACGGCATCGATCTGGAGCAGATCAATGGCGCTGGTGTCCTCGTTGTGGCGGTCGACGGGGCGGTAGCCGACGCCTCGCTCCACATGCACCTCCAGCTCCAGGCTGTGGCCATCGGCAACCGTCGCGATCGGACGGTTGACGTCCACCACCTGAACCTGGGAGGAGAACTGCAGATCGCCTGCTTTCACATCGGCGGGGCCCGCGATCACAAGACGGCCGATCTCCAGCTCACCCGATCGGTTGTTGATCGACAGCTGCTTGCAGTTCAGCAGGATGTCGAGCACGTCCTCGCGAACGCCCGGAACGGTGGCGTACTCGTGATTGACGCCTGCGATGCGGATGGCGGTGACCGCACTGCCTTCCAGGCCTCCCATCAGCACCCGGCGCAGGGCGTTGCCAAGAGTGGTGGCCTGGCCGCGCTCGAGGGGGCCGATGAGAAACACGCCGGTCTGGGCGCGGTCCTCATCAACCTGATGCTCGATGCGATCGATCTGGTACTGCAGCACGGTCTGTGGCGGGGTAGGGAACGGGAACCTGAAACGAAGCCGGTTCAGACGCGGCGGCGCTTGGGCCGGCGGCAACCGTTGTGGGGCAGAGGGGTGACATCCCGGATCAACGTGATCTCGAGTCCGGCGACCTGAAGGGCCCGGATCGCGGTTTCACGGCCGGATCCTGGGCCGCGCACCAGAACTTCGATCTGGCGCATTCCCTGTTCGAGGGCCCGACGGGCTGCAGCCTCGGCAGCGGTCTGGGCAGCGAAGGGTGTGCCTTTGCGGGCACCTTTGAAACCGCTCGCCCCGGCCGATGACCACGAGATGACCTCGCCGGCGGTGTCGGTGATCGAGACGATCGTGTTGTTGAAGGTGCTCTGGATGTGGGCAACGCCGTTGGGGACGTTGCGCTTGGCCTTCTTGGGACCGGATTTCTTGGCGGGTTTGGCCATGGGCCGATAACGATGTGGGAGGGAGGTGGATTACTTCTTCTTGCCGGCCACGGTCTTGCGGGCGCCCCGGCGGGTCCGTGCATTGGTGCGGGTGCGCTGGCCGCGCACAGGCAGACTCATGCGGTGGCGACGGCCGCGGACGCAGCCGATGTCCTGAAGGCGCTTCAGGGCCATGCCCTCCTGGCGGCGCAGATCGCCTTCGATCGTGTAGGCCTCGGTGGCCCCCCTGAGTTTCTGCACATCGCCATCCTCGAGATCCTTGACCCGGATGTCCGGATTGACTCCGGATTTGCTGAGGATGGTCCGTGCCCGGGTGGGCCCGATTCCATAGATGTAGGTGAGGGCGACTTCGATCCGCTTGTCGCGGGGAATGTCAACGCCGGCGATCCGTGCCACGAAGTTTCAATCGAGGGGGGGGAGGGACAAAAGCCTCCGTCGATCCGGAGGCTGTGGAGACTTGCGCTGCTGGCCTCCTGGCCGAGCAGTGCTTGCTGCGAACGGAGCTGGAGGGTCAGCCCTGACGCTGCTTGTGCTTCGGGTTGGTGCAGATCACCATCACGCGGCCGTGGCGACGGATCACCCGGCACTTGTCGCACATTTTCTTGACTGAGGCGCGCACCTTCATGAGGCGTGGCTCTCCAAATTTCCAAACGGCAACCCTACCATGCGGGTCAACTCAGGGCCTGAACGATCCGCTCTGAGATCTCCTCGACACTCCCCTGAGCCGGGACCTGAATCAGCAGACCCTTGTCGCGGTAGAAGCTGATCAGGGGAGCGGTCTTCTCGCGGTAAACCTCCAGCCGGTTGCGGATCACCGCTTCATTGTCGTCGGCCCGGCCACGGGCCAGCAGACGCTCGATCAGCACGGCGTCGTCAAGCTCCAGCAGCACGACGGCCTCGATCGGCTGCTGCAGATCCGTCAGGAGCGGTTCCAGTGCTTCGGCCTGCGGAACGGTGCGGGGGAAACCGTCCAGCAGCCAGCCGCCGCCGTGCAGCGTCTTCATCTGACTTTCCACGATCGCCAGGACAAGCCCATCACTCACCAGCTCGCCTCTGTTCATGACGGCTTCGGCTTCCTTGCCGAGGGCTGTTCCGGCAGCCACCTCTCCGCGCAGCAGGTCGCCTGTGGAGAGGTGCTTCATGGCGTGGGCCTCGCAGAGCCGGCCGGCCTGGGTGCCCTTGCCGGCGCCGGGGGGACCGAGAAAGAGGAGGCGGGTTTTCATCGTGGATCGTGGTGTGGACGTTGGTGGTTGGCGGGAATGATTGGCGCAGCGGCAGGAATCACTGGCGCACCAGACCCTCGTAGCGCTGGGAGATCACATAGGTCTGCACCTGCTTGGCCGTGTCGATCGCCACGCCCACCAGGATCAGCAGTGAGGTGGCACCGAGGCCCTGGAAGGTCTGCACGTTGGTGGCGCGTTCCACGGCTGCGGGGATGATCGCCACGGCACCGAGGAACAGACCGCCCAGCAGTGTGAGCCGGTTCTGAACCCCGGAGAGATAGGTGGCCGTGGCACTGCCGGGACGCACCCCTGGAATTGCGACACCACCCTTCTTGAGATTCGAGGCGATGTCGGCCGGGTTCACGGTCAGTGAGGCATAGAAATAGGAAAATCCCAGGATCAACGCGAAGAAGGCCAGGGCATAGGGCCAGGGGTTCGGAGCGCCTGGATTCAGGGCACTGGCGGCACGGATCAGCCATTCGTTGCTGGTGAGATTGGCGACCGTGACGGGCAGGAAGATCAGCGCCGAAGCGAAAATGATCGGCATCACGCCGCCGGCATTGAGCTTCAGGGGCAGATAACTCTGTCGGGTGGGCAGAACGCCGGCCCCACCCACCTGACGCTTGGCGCTGACGATGGGGATCCGCCGGGCTCCTTCCTGAACGAAGATGATCCCCACGATCGTGGCCAGAAAAACGAGCACGAGCACGATGATGCCGAGCACATCGCCGCGGTCGCCGGTCTGGGCTTTCTCGATCGTGGACCCCAGAGCCGTGGGCAGGGTGGACACGATGTTGAGGAAGATGACCAGTGAGGCTCCCTGACCGATGCCGCGCTCGGTGATCACCTCGCTCAGCCACATCACCACCATGGAGCCGGTGACAAGGCACAGGGCTGTCTGAACGACGAAGACGACCTCGCTCAGTCCCTCCAGGGCGTACTGCCGGAGGATCATGGCGAACACCACGCTTTGAATCAGGCCCCAGCCCAGAGCGACGTAGCGGGTGATCTGGGCGATCTTGCGTCGTCCTGCCTCGCCTTCGTTCTTCTGGAGGTCTTCCAGCTGCGGCAAGGCTGCCGTCAGCAGCTGCAGGATGATCGAGGCGTTGATGAACGGCAGGATGCCGAGGGCGAACACGCCCAGAGTCGAGATGCCCCCGCCCGTGAAGATGTCCAGGAAGCCGATCAGCTGGCCGCCCTGGTCGATGAAACTGCGGAAGGCGTCCCGGTCGATGCCCGGAATCGGGATGTAGATCCCAAGCCTGACGAGCAGCAGCAGTCCGAGGGTGGTGAGCACCCGGTTGCGCAGCCCCGGGTTGGTGACCAACTGGCTGATCACTTCGGCGGCGTTGGGGTTGCGTCCCCGACTGACGAGCATGTCCGGAAAAGGTGTGTTGGGCTGAAGCAGCGAAGCCGTCCGCGGATCAGGATCCGTCGGACGGCTCAGACCCTAGGGCTGAAGGGGGGGATCCCCCAGATCAGGCCAGGGTTTCGCAGGTGCCGCCGGCGGCTTCGATCTTGGTGCGGGCGGAGGCTGTGAAGGCAGCGGCTTGCACGGTCAGTTTCTTGGCCTTGAGATCACCGTTGCCCAGCAGCTTCAGGGGATGCTTGGGGCTGGTGACGATCCCGTCCTTGACCAGTGAATCAAGGTTGACGGTGCTGCCGTCCTTGAGGTCGTTGAGGGCCGACACATTCAGCACGGTGAACTGCTTCGGATTCACCAGCGGGAAGTGCTTGAGCTTCGGGACGCGGCGGTAGAGAGGCATCTGACCACCCTCGAAGCCGGGGCGGGTGGGACGGCCGGAACGGGATTTCTGGCCACGCATGCCGAAACCGCAGCTGGCGCCCTGACCAGCGGCGATGCCGCGACCCTTGCGCAGTTTGCGGCGTCGGGCGCCTTTGTTGGCTTTGAGGGAGTCGAGTCGGAGAGTCATCGCGAATCAGGAGTAGATCTGCTCGAGGGAGATTCCCCGTTCCTTGGCCGTCTCCTTGTGGGTGCGGAGAAGCGACAGGGCCACCATGGCAGCCCGGGCGTTGTTGAGGGGGGTCTTGCTGCCCAGGCGCTTGGCCAGGACATTCTTGATGCCGGCAAGTTCCAGCACCGTGCGGATCGAACCGCCTGCGATCACACCGGTACCTGGGGCAGCGGGGCGGATCAGCACACTGGCGGCGCCGTCGCGACCGTTGGACAGGGTCGGGATCGAACTGTGACGGGTGAGGGGCACCTTCACGAGATGCTTCTTGCCATCGGCGACACCCTTGCGGACGGCGCCGATCACATCACCGGCCTTGCCGACGCCGACGCCGACCTGGCCTTTCTCGTTGCCGACGACGACGATGGCCCGGAAGCTCATCTTCTTGCCGCCTTTCACGGTCTTGGAGACACGGCGGATCTGCACCACGCGCTCCTGCCATTCAGAGTCGCGCTCCTGATTGCGTCGATCACCGCGACGACCGCGGCGTTCGCCACGCTCACCGCGGCCACCACGGCGCTGTTCCTGCTGCTGGCCTTCAGCTGCTGCAGGAACATCAGCTGCGCCGGGCACGGCGTTTGGATTGGATTGGGGGGAGGAATCGGTCATGGGTAGAGCAGGAATCAGAACTGAAGGCCCGCTTCCCGGGCGGCGTCGGCAAGGGCCTTGATCCGGCCGTGGTACAGGTTGCCGCCACGGTCGAAGACCACCTGCTGGATGCCCTTCGCGATGGCTCGTTTGGCCACGAGCTCGCCGACGGCGACAGAGGCGTCACAGCTGCCGCCACTGGCCTTGAGGCCGGCACGCAGCTCCTTATCAACGGTGGACGCAGAGCAGAGGGTGCTCTGCGCTTCGTCGTTGATGACCTGGGCGTAGATGTGATTGTTGGAGCGGAACACGGCCAGCCGAGGGCGATTGGCCGTGCCACTGAGATGACGACGCAGACGCCTGTGGCGTTTCTGGGTCTGCTGTTTGCGGGAGGTGGTGGACATGGGGAAGGAAGCGGAGGAACGTCAGGAAGAGGGTTATTTCTTGCCGGACTTGCCCGCTTTGCGCAGGATGCGCTCGCCCTCGTATTTGATGCCCTTGCCCTTGTAGGGCTCAGGGGGACGAATGGCGCGGACTTTGGCGGCTTCGTTGCCTACCAGCTCCTTGTCGATGCCGGAGACGATCACCTTGGTGTTGTTCTCAACCTTGAAGGTGATGCCGTCGGGCGGCTCCATCTCGACCGGGTGGCTGTAGCCGGCACTGACGACAAGGGTCTTGCCCTTGACCTGGGCTCGGGAGCCCACACCGACGATTTCCAGACTCTTGCTGTAACCGTTGCTGACCCCTTCGACCATGTTGGCGACGAGGGTGCGGCAGAGTCCGTGGCGCTCCCTTGAGAAACGCTTGGTGGTGGAGGGAGTCACCACGATGGTGTTCTCCTCCTGGCTGACGCTGACGCCTTCTGGAAGCGTGCGCTCCAGTTCCCCTTTGGGGCCCTTGACCTTCACGGTCAGACCGTCAAGGGAGACGGTCACCTTGTCGGGAAGTGGAACGGGGTTTTTGCCGATGCGTGACATGGTTCAGCTCCAGATCAGTAGACGTAACAGAGCACTTCGCCACCGACGCCCTCGCGTCGGGCATCGCGATCACTCATCACCCCTTTGGAGGTGGAGATGATCGCGACGCCGAGGCCGCCCAGGACCTTGGGCAGTCCGCGGGTGTTCTTGTAGATGCGCAGGCCTGGCTTGCTCACCCGCTGCATCGATCGGATCGTGGGAAGACGATGCTTACCGCTGTACTTGAGGGCGAGCACCAGTTCGGTGCGCACCCCTTCACCCTGTTCGCTGATCTCGGAGATGAAGCCTTCCTGCTGCAGCACCTTGGCGATGCTGCGGGTCATCCGCGAAGCGGGGATCTTGGTGGTCTCGTGACGCTTCTCACTCGCATTGCGAATGCGGGTGAGCATGTCGGAAATGGGGTCGTGGTTGGCCATAGGTGTCGACGGGGAGGGCTCAGTTGCTCTGGAACGGCATTCCCATCTCGCGGAGGAGGGCCCGGCCCTCTTCGTCTGAACGGGCAGTGGTCACGATGGTGATGTCCATGCCCCTGATGGCATCGATCTTGTCGAAGGAAATCTCAGGGAAGATGATCTGCTCACGGACGCCCAGGGTGTAGTTCCCCCGGCCGTCGAAGCTCTTGGGACTCACACCCCGGAAGTCACGGATCCTGGGCAGAGCCAGGTTGATCAGGCGCTCCAGAAAGGCATACATCCGGTCACCACGCAGGGTGACGGCACAGCCGATCGGCATGCCCTGGCGGATCTTGAAGCCGGCGATGGCCTTCTTGGCCCGTGTGACCACGACCTTCTGGCCGGTGATCTGCGCCAGCTCATTCACCGAGGCCTCAAGGGACTTGGCGTTCTGGGCGGCTTCGCCGAGTCCCCGGTTGACGGTGACTTTGATCACCTTGGGGACTTCGTGGATGTTCGTGAGGGAGAGATCCTTCTTCAGCTTGGGCTGAATGGTCTCCCGGTAGCGCTTTTTGAGTGACATGGGGGGTGTGGGGTGCTTCTGGTCGTGGTCAGAAGTCGGGTTCAGTCGATGACTTCACCGGTTTTCTTCAGCCGTCGTTTCTTGCTGCCGTCCTTTTCGACGACGATCTCCACGCGGCTGGCCACCTTCTTGTCGGTGGAATAGAGCATCACGTTGGAGGCATGCAGAGATGCCTCCTCGGTCACGATGCGACCGGTCTCGCCCTCCTGGGTGGGCTTCTCGTGTCGGGTGCGCAGGTTGATGCCTTCGACGATCACCCGGTTCTCATTCGGCAGGGTGCGCAGCACCTCTCCGGTTTTGCCCTTGTCCTTGCCGGCGATCACCTGAACGGTGTCGCCTTTGCGGATGCGCATCTTGATGCGATCGGTGGGCTTGGCCTTGCTGGTTGCAGTCGCCATGGTCAGATCACCTCCGGAGCGAGGGACACGATTTTGGTGAAGCTGCGCTCGCGCAGTTCACGGGCCACCGGTCCGAAGACGCGGGTGCCTTTCGGGTTTTTGTCATCGTTGATGATCACCGCAGCGTTGTCGTCGAACCGGATGGAATTGCCGGTATCGCGGCGGAGTGTGGCCTTGGTGCGCACCACCACAGCCTTCACCACATCGGATTTCTTGACACCCATGTTGGGCATCGCATCTTTGACGGCGGCGACGATGACATCGCCGACGTGGGCGTAGCGACGGTTGGTTCCCAGCACACGGATGCACTGGATGCGCTTGGCGCCGCTGTTGTCAGCGACGGTGAGGAAGGTCTCCTGCTGGATCACGGGGTCACCTCCTCAGCGGGTGGGGCCTCGGCCTCAGGGGTCGCAGCCTTGTCCGTCTTGTCAGCCTTGGGGCTGTGACTGAGAACCTCGGCGATGGTCCAGCGCTTGTGCCGGCTCATCGGACGGGTCTCGGTGATGCGGACGCGGTCTCCGACGCGACAGGTGTTGTCTTCGTCGTGCGCCTTGTAACGGGTGGTGCGGCTGACCGTCTTTTGATAGATGGGATGTGGGAAGCGGCTTTCCACCGCCACCACCACCGTTTTTTCCATCTTGTCGCTGACGACGGTGCCGACCCTTTCCTTGACTGCCATGGGTACAGAGAGGGGGATCAGGACGCGGCGGAGCGCTGACGCTCCGATTGCACCGTCATCAGCTGGGCCAGCTTGATGCGGACCTCTTTGAAACGGTGCGTGTTGGCCAGCTGGCGGGTGGCCTGCTGGAAGCGGAGCTGAAACAGTTCGCGGCGAAGACCATCGATCTGTTCAGTGATGTCCGCATCGGACAGCTGGCGGACCTCAGCGGCGTTGGGACGGGCCATGGTCAGGACTCCACGTTGACGGCTTCAGCAGCAGCCGGTGCTTCCGCAGCCGATTGCTTCTGCTGTTCATCAAGAGCGATGAACTTGGTCTTCACGGGCAGCTTGTACTGCGCCAGACGCATGGCCTCCTTGGCGATTTCGGGGGTGATTTCGGCACCGCCCATCTCAAAGAGGATGCGACCTGGCTTGATCACCGCCACCCAGAATTCCGGGTTGCCCTTACCAGAACCCATCCGGGTTTCGGCGGCGCGCATGGTGATCGATTTGTCCGGGAAGATCCGGATCCAGATCTTGCCGCCACGCTTGACGTAGCGGGTCATGGCGCGACGGCTGGCCTCGATCTGGCGCGAGGTGATCCAGCCGCATTCCTGTGCCTGCAGTGCGAATTCACCGAAGGCGATGGTGTTGCCCCGGGTAGCGACGCCGCGCATGCGGCCTCGCTGCATTTTCCGGAATTTGACGCGTTTTGGACTCAGCATGGTTCAGGCCTCCTGTTCACCCCTCGTTGGAGCGGTCTTCGAACTGTTGGGGCCGACGGCTGGCCCTGCGGCGGGGGGTGGCACCCACCGGGATCTGCGGGGCTTCATCGCCCAGCACTTCCCCTTTGAACACCCACACCTTGATTCCCAGCACCCCGTAGGTGGTGCTGGCAACCTTGGTGGCGTAGTCGATGTCCGCCCGCAGCGTGTGCAGGGGGACACGACCCTCGCGGGTCCATTCGGTCCGGGCGATCTCGGCGCCGTTGAGGCGACCGGACACCTGGATCTTCAGGCCGAGGACGCCAGCGCGCTGAGCGCGCTGGACAGCCATGCGGATGGTGCGCCGGAAGGCGACCCGCTTCTCCAGCTGCTGGGCGATGTACTCAGCCAGCAGGAAGGCATCGCCGTCCACGCGCTCCACTTCGACGACGTTGATCCGAACCTGGCGGCTCTGATCCCCGACCGTCTTCTGGATGCCGGAGCGCAGGTCCTCGATGCCGCTGCCCTGGCGACCGACGAGGACGCCGGGGCGAGCGGTTTTGAGCTCGACCTCGAGTTGGTCGGCCTTGCGGGCGATCAGCACATCACTGATGCCGGCTGAGCCGTACTTCTTGTGGATGAACTTGCGGATCCGGTCGTCCTCCTGGAGGAGGGCCGGATAGCTCTTGCTGGGGGCGTACCAGCGGGACCGGTGTTCCTGGGTGATCCCCAGGCGCAGACCGGTTGGGTTGATTTTGTGTC
>ERZ802824.331-NODE-331-length-26404-cov-20.7253_pt1 | contig 26404 bp, 29 predicted proteins | sample MGYA00345650_ERZ802824 | MGnify/ENA primary metagenome ERZ802824 (study PRJEB30503, sample SAMEA104212361) | marine metagenome | biome: Westerlies Biome; feature: [SRF] surface water layer (ENVO:00010504) within the epipelagic zone...; material: water... | reverse complement strand
CAGATTTCACCTCTTGGGAAACATCGCGCCAATCTGACCCAGCTGCCATGCAGCGCTTTATCGCGCGTCGCGCCTTGACGCGCACGACAAAGGCGATAGCAACACGCCTGCTGCTACCGTCTTGATCCTCAGCCGATGCGCTAAGACTGCTCGGCTAGCCAGTCGTCGTCAGAGCCTTCGTTAATGTCGGCGAACAGTGGCGTTGAGATATAGCGCTCTGCGGTATCTGCCAGCATGGTAACGATTACGCTGCCGGGCGCTGCCTGCTCGGCAATTTTCAGTGAGGCGCTCAGGGTGCCACCGGCTGAGATACCCACAAAGATCCCCTCTTCATGACCCAAGCGTCTGGCACAGGCCATGGATTCGTCTTCGTTGACCGGCACGACGTGATCGGCGATGTCGCGATCCAGCACCTCGGGAATGAAATCTGGCGTCCAGCCCTGAATTTTATGCGGCGACCATGCACCGCCGGAGAGCAGGGCCGCCTGCTCGGGTTCAGCGGCGACCACCTGAATGTTGGGGCGGGCAGCCTTAAGCGTGCGCCCGGCCCCTGACAGGGTGCCGCCGGTGCCCCAACCGGTCACCCAGTAGTCCAAACGCTCACCGGCGAAGTCCTGCAAGATCTCTGGCCCGGTGGTACTGGCATGAAAGTCTGGATTGGCGGTGTTTTGAAATTGTCGTGCAAGGAACCAACCGTGTTTTGCCGCCAGCGCTTCGGCCCGGGCAACCATGCCGCTACCGCGTTCGGCTGCCGGTGTCAGAATGACCTTGGCGCCAAGGGCGCGCATGACTTTGCGGCGTTCAATGGAAAATGTTTCGACCATGGTGGCGACAAAGGGGTGACCCATCACCGCGCATACCATGGCTAGCGCGATACCCGTGTTGCCACTGGTGGCCTCGATCACCGTCTGCCCGGGTTTCAGCGCGCCGCTGTCCCGCGCATCCTTAATAACCGCGTAAGCCAGTCGGTCCTTCACCGATGCCATGGGGTTGAAGGACTCCACTTTGACGTACATGTCGACATGCTCTGGGGCTATCCGATTGAGTTTGACGATGGGAGTGTTGCCGATGGTCTGCAGTATGTTGTCGTATTTCATAGTGGTCTCCGCGGGGCAGTAAGGTTGACAGGGTCAGACGGTCTCGTTGGCGTGGTCGTGGCCCGCATGCAAATTGCGAATATGGGCCACCATCACCAAAACAACGCCAAGGGTGGTAAGCGCGATTTCGAACTCTTCACCAAGCAAGTGCAGAACAGCCAGCAGCATCAGCGTTAAACCGACGACGCCAGTGGATACCGTCAGGGTATTGGGTTCTCGCCTATATCCTCGGTAGAGTGCGACACCGCTGATTGGTACGGCAAGCCCGAAGAGTAGCCAGTGGGTCTGAGTCTCTGTGGCGTCGAGCCAGCCAGAGACAGACGGCGCCAGCAAGAAGGCAAGGGGCACCGACAAGCAATGAATCAGGCACAGGCTAGAAAGCCAAATAGCGGCCTTATCAAGACGAGTTTGGTCGGTGCTGGATGCCAAAGTGAGAGCCCATAAAAAGGGGCGACAACGCTAGCTTCTCCATTCTTCGCATGCAACTGCACAAAAGGCATTGGGTTACAGTACTCCCATGGATACAGGACAACCTGACTCAATCGATCTAGCCGATCGCCAGCGATGGGACGCACGCTACCGAGCAGGTGCCTATGCCCAGCGTCATTGGCCGAGCGCTTATTTACAGCAGCTGCAGCAAGACGATGTGATACCCCACAGCGGTCGAGCCTTGGATGTCGCCTGCGGGCGAGGCCGTAACAGTCTGTTTTTGGCCTCTTTAGGCTTGAGGGTCGATGCACTCGATGTGTCAGCGGTTGCCATCGCTCAGGCGGCAAATACCGCCATAGGCCAACAGCTGCGCGTGAATTGGCAGTGCAGCGATGTGCTCGAACTCAGCCATCGCCTGCCTCAAGACACCTATGCCTTGGTGATCATGTTGCGCTTCGTCGCACCGCAATTGTTGCCTAAGTTGTTACAGGCGCTGACACCCGGCGGCGTCTTGGTGCTTGAAGAGCACCTGCAGTGGGATGGCGCTGAGCGCATCAGTGGCCCGGGCAGTAACCGCTTTCGCGTTGCAGCAGGGGATTTATCGCGGCAGCTGCAGGCAGTGCAGGTTGGCTTTGACGTAGTTGATCAATTTGAAGGGCTCATACCTGAGCCTGCCGATGACGGCACCTCTGACGGCACCTCAGTAAGCGCGGCCGTGGCGCGCATGTGCATTCGCCGTAGTTCGACGTAACATCGCGAATGCCGTCAGAAACGCTGACGGTGAGCTGCGGTCGAGGGAGATAGCCATGCAGAATATTCCAGTCATTGATTTGCAAGCCTTTCGCGAGGATGGCCCAGCTGCCTTTGATAGCGCAGCCATCGACAAAGCAGCGCTCGTGGAAGCTTGCGAGGACCACGGATTTTTCTTGCTGGTGAATCATGGGTGCGATGCGCAGGTTCATGATGTGTTTGCGGCAGCCGCAGACTTTTTTGCCATGCCGCGCGCGCAAAAAACCGCCGTATACCGAGATGCGGAAAATCCACTGGGTTATTACGACCGCGAACTCACTAAGCAGCGCCGCGATCAGAAAGAAGTCTTCGACTTCAAGGCAGGCGGCCACATTTCCCGTAATCCACTGCGACATACGCGCTGGCCCGAGCAGCCAGACCATTTCCGACCCGCGCTTACCGAATTTTTTACCGCCTTTACAGGACTGGCTGAAACCACCATGCGCATGGTGCTTAGCGGTTTGGGCCTACCTGCCGACGCGGTTGATAGCACCATGGAGCGAGGCTTTGGACCTGCCCATACCAGCGCTGCGCGATTGAATTTCTACCCGGCCCAGGATCCTGTGCCTGCCGCTGAGCGTGAGTCGGTAACACCCCTTGGCGATATGGCGCTACATCACCACACCGATCCCGGCGCGATGACACTGCTGCTGCAGGATGACTGCGGCGGTTTACAGGCACGTTCGCGTGCCCATGGCTGGATAGACGTACCCCCACTCGCTGGTGCCATCGTGGTGAACATTGGGGATATTTTGCAGGTTTGGACGAACGATCGGTGCACTGCTGGGGTCCATCGAGTTGTGCCAATCACCAGTCCTCAAGGACGATTTAGCATACCGTTCTTCTATCAACCGAAGGTCGATGCAGTTGTCGAGCCGTGGTTGGCTGCTGAGGAGATTCCCCACTATCGTGCCTTCTCATGGCAGGAGTACATTCGCGGCCGAGTGACTGACAACTACTCAGACCTTGGCGAAGAGGACATTCAGATCGATCGCTACAAGGTGGCCTAGTTAAACCGACTTGGCCTATCCGTTCGCGTGTCATATACCCACTTACTCTTCGACCACGATGGCGTACTGGTGAATACCGAGCCACTGTATCTGCAGGCAATTCAGGAGCAGTTGGCCACCCTTGGCATTACGCTGCGAGAAACAGACTACATTCAAAATATGGCCGTGGGCGCCGATCCTTGGGCCTTGGCCCGCGCCGCTGGCTGCGATGAAGCTATGGTGGACCAACTGCGTGATGCACGAGACGCTCGCTATCAGCAGTTATTGCGTACTCGGCCCATTACCATCGAGGGTGTTGATGGCCTCATTGCTGAGCTTGCCGAGCATTTTCAACTGGCCATCGTGACTACGTCGCGAGACGTGGATTTCGATCTCATCCATGCACTGGACGGCCAGCCACGGACGTCGACAACACCCGACGTCGTGCGCCACATGGATTTCATTCTCAAGCGCTCTCACTATCAAAACAGCAAGCCCGATCCACAGCCGTATTTGTTGGCGCTCTCGCGCTTTGGCATTGAACCCAGCCAAGCCTTGGTCATCGAAGATTCCGAGCGCGGTCTGCGTTCAGCGGTTGCGGCAGGTATCGACTGCGCGGCGATTTACCATCCGTTCACCGCGCGCCAACGTTTCGCCAAGGCTAGGTATCAGTTCGCTGACCTTGGCGAGCTAAAACAGTTCTTGCTGGGATAATCCGGCGCCGTAATGGGTGCGTTCAGTAGAAGTCGTCAAACACTGGTGCTGGAGCGAAATACACCAGGGCGGTTACCGCCAGCGTGGCCAACACCATTAACACGAGGGCAATTGTCGCCCGGTGTTCTGAAATTTCTTGGTTACCAGCACTCTCATGAAGATTTTTTTTGCCATGGAACATGGCCTGAATCAGTCGCTCTTTGAGACCCCAGGTATGCCAGCCTACTGCGGCAAGATGCATAACTAGGGCGACTTGTATCAGGGTGAAGATGCGGTGGTGCCAGCCTGCAAGCGCGTCAGCGGTGTGATCGCTGACCACGCTGTTATACGGGCCGGCATAAAAAATATCGTCGCTGATGAACAGGCCTAGACTGGCTTGTAGACCAATCAAGCCGACGATGAGAGCGCTTGCCCAGCCGCCCAACGGGTTATGACCGGCGGAGGTTGGATTGGAGCCGATGTTTTTGAGGTAACGAAACACGCGCATGGGAGACACGACGAACGAGGCATAGCGCGAATGCAGGGTGCCAAAGACACCCCAAGTCAGGCGAAACAGCACGAGCGCCAGCGCGGTATAACCAAAATAAAAGTGGGTTTGCGTCCATTCGAAACCCGCTTCGGCGGTAATCCAGCTGCCGGCGAGGCAAATCACCAACGCCCAGTGCCACAGTCGCAGTGGCAGATCCCAAATCAGTTGGGGGCGCTGGTCACTGGGCATAATCTTCAAACATGGGGTCGGCTAGTTTTTTTGCCGATAGCTGTCATGGCAGCTTTTGCAAGAAGCACCTAAGGCGCCGAAGGCTTTCATGGTAGCTCCGCGGCCCTCGGCGGTGGCCGCGACCAAGGCTTCTGCGCGTTCTGCGGTCGTCGCGGCTTTGGCACTGAAGTCGGCGTAATCCCCCCAGATGTCAGCCTTGGCCTGGGATGTGATATCACTTGCGCTGGTATCCATGGCGAACATATCCGGAATCATCGGAGCCAGTTGCGCGATCATGCCGGCGTTCTTCTCGATCAGCGCCGCATCGTATGGGATCTGGCCCTTGGCCATGCCCACAATCGGGCCAAAGTACTGAGCCACTACCTTGAGCAAGCCTTGGCGCGCCTCGATGGTTTTTTGGGTGCGCTCATCTGCCCAACTCGCGCTGCCGAAACACAGCAGCAAAGAAAAAATCACAGCGTTACGAAACATTGCGTTGCGAAGCATAGCGTTACCTCTTGTGGTGAATAACCTGTTGTCTCATGACGGGTTGAAGATACCCTGCTCTGGTGAGCCGCGCGATAGGTAAAAGACCAAGGTTGAGAAGTGCATAACGCTTGATCCATCCTTGAGCATGGCCGACAGTTATAGGGCGTTGGCGCGGTTAAAACGACACAGGAGCAGGGGCAAGATGTCACAAGCCATTACCATTCACGGCAGCTGTCACTGTGGTGATATTACGTTCGAGGCCGAGGCGCATCCTAGCCGGGTTGTCATTTGTCACTGCACCGATTGCCAGAAAATGTCTGGCGGGCCCTATCGCAGCATCGTTCAGGTAAAAGAAGGTGACTTCACCCTGCTCAGCGGCGAACCCAAGCTCTATTTTAAAGTGGGAGACAGCGGTAATCGCCGGGAACTGAGCTTCTGCGTCAATTGTGGCTCGCACCTTTACGCAACGTCGGTGGTCGAAGATGTGCCAAAGGGACAACGCATGCTGGGCATTCGCACCGGGCTCCTAGATGAACTGGCGCAGCTGGCACCGCGCTCGCAGGTTTGGTGCCAGTCCAAGGTGTCTTGGGCCGAGAACATTGCCGAGTTACCCGGCGTTGCGCAGCAGTCTTAAATCACAGACGCACCGCCAAATTCCATGACGATTCTTTACAGCTTCCGGCGTTGCCCCTACGCCATGCGTGCTCGTATGGCGTTGATGATTCAGGGTGCGCAACTCGAACTGCGTGAGGTGTTGCTGCGCGACAAGCCGGCAAGCATGTTGGCGATCTCACCCAAGGGCACGGTGCCAGTGTTGCAAACCGTACACGGTGTGGTGATCGATGAGAGTCTGGATATCATGTGCTGGGCTATGTCTGCCGAAAGCGACTGGTTTTCGTTGCTGGCGCAAGCAGAGCAACTCGAACAAGCTCGATCCTTCGACGAAAAGTTTAAACCGCATCTGGATGCGTACAAATACCATCGGCCAGGCGCAGAGCGCAGCCGAGAAGAATATCGCGATTTGGCGGCCAACCATTTGGATCGATTTGAAGCCAACCTTCAGCGCCACGACTATCTGCTGGGGACCATGCCGCAATTCTTAGACCTTGCCGTTATGCCCTTTGTGCGTCAGTTTGCCTCGGTGGATCGACAGTGGTTTGACAACCAGCACCGACAAAGCCTGCGCCGCTGGCTAGATCGATGGTTAGCTGATCCACTGTTTACCGGGGTCATGACCAAGTTTCCGCAATGGCAGGAGGGCAGTTTGGGGCAGCGATGGCCCGGCGGCGAGGGAACTCGGGCTGAATAACACGATAGAGTAGGGGCAGAATATGCAGCAATGGATCGTCGGAATTTTGGGTTCGATTGGGGCGGTGCTACTGGCAATGGTGGTAGCGTGGGCTGGCTCGGATCAGGGCATCCTCTATAACGATTTGTCGGTTTTTGTCTGGTGCGGGGTATTTGCCTTCGCCGTGCAGTGGCTGATTTTCATTCATGCTTGGTTTGCCCAAACCGAGCATTTTTTCGATCTCACCGGCTCATTGACCTACATGGTGTTGGTGCTCGCTGCTTGCTACCTCAGCGCGGCGTTTGACGTTCGTTCCTTGGTTATTGTTGGTCTGGTGCTGATCTGGGCGCTGCGGCTGGGGCCGTTTCTATTTTTCCGTATTCAAAAGGCCGGCGAGGACCGCCGCTTTCGCAGTATCAAGGTGTCGTTCCCAACATTTTTTATGACTTGGACACTGCAGGGTGCGTGGGTCTTTGTCACGGTTAGCGCCGGTCTCGGGGCCATTACCTCTAGCACCAAGGTAGCGCCTGAGCTGGCCTTTTATCTGGGGCTCGCCATGTGGGTTGCAGGCTTTGCCATCGAGGTGATTGCCGATCGGCAGAAGACTGCCTTTCGTGCAGACCCCGCGAATGCCGACGCTTTCATTACGACGGGGCTTTGGGCGTGGTCGCGGCATCCCAACTACTTTGGCGAGATTTTGCTATGGGCCGGTATTGCGGTGATCGCCATTCCCACCTTGCAGGGTAATCAGATTTATTTGCTGCTATCGCTGATTTGGGTGGTGGTACTGCTTACCGCCATCAGTGGTGTTCGTATGCTGGAAAACCGCGGCAACAAACGCTGGGGCAATGATCCAGAGTACGTCGACTACATGAAACGCACGCCCATGCTGATGTTGTGGCCGCCGCGCAAGCGCAGCTAGGTTTCCACAAGTCATAAAAAAGCCCGCTACCGCGGGCTTTTTTATGACTGGGTTTGCGCCAATCTAAAGGTTTTGACCACCGTCTATTGAGACGGTTTGGCCAGTGATCCAATAGGCTCGGGCGGACAGCAAAAACGCGATCACCTCGCCCACTTCCTCTGGCTCGCCCATGCGCCCAAAAGGGATGCTGGCCAGCGCGCCATTGTACATAGCCGGCGCATGTTGCTTGGCTTGGTCCCACAAACCACCGGGAAACTCGATAGACCCCGGCGCAACACAGTTCACGCGTATGTGGTCTGGCGCCATGTTCTTGGCATGGGTTTGCGTCATTTGTATGACTGCGGCTTTTACCGCCCCATAGGCAGCGGAGCCTGCGGAAGCGCCAATGCCTGAGATAGATGACACATTGACGATAGCGCCTTTGCTGGCTTTCAGTGCCTCGGTCGCCGCCCATGTGCAGCGCACGACGCCCATCACATCAATGTCCATGCTTCTGGCCCAGCTGTCTTCGTCATCGGTGTTGCCGAAACCGCTGGGGTTGTTCACCAGACCATCGATTGAGCCCATGGCACTTGCTGCTGCGGCAATATAGGTCTTAATTTGCTCGGCATCGGAAACGTCACAAATAGCCCCGTGAATCTTGCTGCCGTATTTTTCTAGGGCCGCAACCGCGCTATCCAAGCTCTCTTGCGTACGTCCGCAGATAGACACATTCGCACCTTCTGCGGCGCAAGCAGCCGCTGCGGCGAGCCCAATGCCTCGAGTGCCGCCGGTAACAATAACGTTTTTGTTCTGTAAGCCTAGATCCATGGGAATTCCTTATTCAGTCGCTCAGGGTTTTGGCTTGATTGCCAAGGTTGCCATTGAGGTGGGCATATAAGCATTTAACGACGTTGCTTGGGTATCCCAGTAATCTTCGTAAAACCCGGCAAGCAACAGCCCCGCATCCAGTTGCCCGCCGATTTGGGTTTGCAGACTGTGGGAGAACTCCAGCGCTTGACCTTGGGCTTGGCGCGCCATGATGTCATTCTCGTTGAGCTGCTCCGAATCAGCAAAGGGCAGAGCAAAGCGCACCTGTATCGGTCCGCCCTGGTCGAGATCGTCATGATCAAAGAGAAAAAAATCCGGGTTCATGAAACCACTGAGCAGGCGCCCACCGGGCCGAAGAATCCGCGCACAGTGTTGCCAGACTGGCAAAACGTGTTCTGAGAACACGTTAGATATGGGGTGAAAGATCAGATCAAAGCGCTCGTCAGCAAACCGCGATAGATCCGCCATATCGCCTTGTTCATAGGCGATGTCTAAACCGTCGCGCTGCGCCACAAACCGATCCTTGGCGAGCTGGGCTGGTGAATTATCAAAACTGGTCACCCGCGCCCCTGCCGCGGCAAAGAGCGGCATCTGCTGACCGCCGGCGGACGCTAGCCCGAGTAAGTCCTTACCCTGTATATCGCCAAACCAGTCTTCGGGCACTGCCTTGGTAGGGGTAAGAATGACCTGCCAATCACCTGCCCTAGCCGCTGTAACCTCGGCGGTGCTTACGGGCTGCACCCACCGGCTTTGACCTAGATTTGACTGGTTATCCCAAGCTACTTGGTTGTGCTTAACAATGTCCATGGGTCCTAACCGGCAGGGTTGGGCAGCCGACGAATCTGCTGAAAGAAAATAATCAGCGCGGCCAAGGTCAATAGGGCAGCCAACCAAAAGGCGCTTCCTGGCAGATACAGGGGTGCGCTGTCAGACGTGAAGTAGGTGAACGTTTGAGTTAACAACAAGGGGCCAACAATCATGGCGACACTGCTCACACTGGCCATGATGCCTTGCAGTTCGCCCTGACTGTCCGCGGCCACCTGGTTGGACAGTATGCTGTTCACCGACGGACCGGCTAGCCCACCCAGTGATGACACGCCGCACCAGAAATATAGCGCTGCCGAACTCCCAGCAGTTGCGACCCCCACAAAGGCAAGGATGGTTGCTGTGACGCCAAAATAAGCGCAGCGCACAGGACCGAATTTGGGAATGACGATGCGCAGTAGCCCGCCCTGCACGATAACCGACATGACGCCCACAAAGGCCATGGAAAGACCAACGTCTAAGGGCGTCCAGGCAAACTTTTCGATGGTGTAGAAATTCCAGTTAGACGGCCAAATGTGATGTCCGATGTTGTTAAGAAAGACCGCGATCACCAGACCAATCAACAGCGGGTACTTACGTAGCTGCGTCAGCGCCCCCCACGGGCTCGCTCGTTTTAACTCAAAGGGACGCCGATTTTCTGGCGCCAGCGTCTCGCGAAAGAAGATCAGGCCATAAAGGGTATTAATGAACGCCAACCCCGCCGCAATGAAGAAGGGTGCGCGCAGATCCCAGGCGCCGATGATGCCGCCTAGGGCCGGGCCGACAATAAATCCCAGACCAAACGCCACGCCCAACAAACCAAAGTTCTGGGCCTTATCTTCGGGCGTGCTGACGTCGGCGATCAGTGCGTTCGCAATGGCGTAGGTTGCGCTGGTAATGCCGGTCAGCAAGCGGCCTAGGAACAACATCCACAGCGCAGTGGCAAAACCCGATAGCAAGTATGCTCCGCCGTAAACGAAGAGCGACATCACGAGCAACGGTTTGCGCCCGTAGGCATCGCTTAAATTGCCCAGCATGGGCGCGAACATAAAATTCGTCACCGCGTAGCTGAAGATCAGATAACCGCTGAGCGCCGAGGCATCCGACAGACTGACGTCACCGATCAGCACCAGAAACTGCGGCAGTACGGGCACGATGACGCCAAAGCCCACGGTGTCCAAAAATACGGTGATGGTGACGAAGGTCAGGGCATGTCGTTTGTGCATGGGCTAGTTCTCTGCAGGATCTAAAACCTTGGCATGATTCTCAACTGAAGCCGGAGCCATCAGTCGCTGTTGTTGAGGTGATGCATTGGGATAGTCCAGCAGATTGTAGGGTACTTTGGCCCAGCTAGAGTGCGGCGGGCTGTATTTGTAGAGCAGTGTTCTGCGTTCCTGTGAACCCTGCCACGTCGCCGTGCCATGAATCAGAGCCTCGGTAAAAAGAAGTACATCACCAGCACGCAATTGAGGCTGAACAACATAATCCGGTCGGGTTTCTTGTCGTAGCACTGCGCTTGGCACGGCTTGCAGAAAATTGGTCTTGTGGCTGCCCGGAATACATACGAAGCCGCCGTCATCTGGCCCGACATCGTTGAGCGCCCAAGTGGCCACCATCAGTCCATTGCGCATTACGCCATCGTGATAGTGGTACCAGTGATCGCTTTCATAGCGCATCGGACCGCCGTGAATGGGCAGACCGTTGGCGCCGGGTTGCATGAAAATGCAGTAGTCATGATCGGCGCGAAGGCGCGGTCCGATTAGCTCAATGAGATAGGGCAGCACCCTTGGGTGGTCCATCAGATGCAAAAATTCGCTACCCCAGCGGCTGATGGCTTCCGTGCGCCGCAAGGCTCCATCGTTAGGCTGCTGCGGCCAAACACTATCGCTCAGCCGACGCAGCGTTGCGCATTCTGCCGATGTGAGCACGCTGCGCAGCACCAAGAATCCCTGTAAATCGAAGCGGAATTTCTCTTCTTCTGTGAGCATCAACGTTCTCTATGCAATTGCTGATCTGGCTAGTGGCGCGGTATGTTAGCCGAGCAAACATGAAGGAGTCTTGGGTAATGGATTATTTGTTAGACCGCGACTGGAACCAGCCTGTGCGTTATCCCGACCCAGCCGTTGAGGTACTAGATCCAAGATTTCGGCAGTATGTGCTAGGCAGCGCGACACTTGAACGACTCTGGAGCGGTGGACGCTGGACTGAAGGACCGGTGTGGTTTGGTGACCAGCAGCGCCTGCTCTTTAGTGACATACCCAACGACCGAATAATGTGCTGGTCAGCCATCGACGGGTCGACACACGTATTTCGTCATGGCGCAAACTACGCCAACGGCAACACCCGGGACCGGCAAGGGCGGCTGGTGACCTGTGAGCATGGACGCCGGGTAACACGTACAGAGATCGATGGTTCAGTCACGATATTACTCGACGCCTTTGCAGGCAAAAGATTAAACGCGCCGAACGATGTGGTCGTGCACCCCGATGGCAGCATTTGGTTTACCGACCCCGGCTACGGCAGCCTTGGTCACTATGAAGGGCATAAGGGCGAGCTGGAATTGCCCACTCGTGTCTACCGCATTGACGCGAACACCGGCGCAGCGACAGTGGTGGATGACATGCTGGAAAAACCCAACGGTCTCGCGTTCTCACCGGACTACAAAATTCTCTACGTCAGCGACACCGGGGTTTCGCACAAGCCGGGGCACCCTCGCCAGATACATGCCTTCGATGTTACCGATGACAACACATTGGCAAATCATCGCGTTTTTTGTGATTTGGGCGAGGCGGTTCCGGATGGATTTCGAGTAGATGTCGATGGCAATGTTTGGAGTAGTGCCGGCTGGGCAGGGGCTGCGGAGGATGGGGTTCATGTATTTGCGCCAAATGGAGACAAGATTGGCGCCATTCATATGCCCGAGGCAATTTCTAACGTTTGCTTCGGTGGTGAGAACCGCAATCGCCTGTTTATGACCGGCTCGCAGTCGGTTTACAGTCTGTACACCGAGGCCCAAGGTCTGGCCTATTCCTAGGCGCGAGGGCACCTGTACGAACGTAGCCTGCTTCGAGTCGTCAATGGCCGTACCCCCTTGCCGTATCCCAAAGGATACAATACGTTTGTGAACTATAAAATTATCACAACGCTGGTTTTTACGAATTGGTTGAGCACGGTCAAAGATCGGAACGCGAGAAAGGCGATTTTGAAACGTATTGACCGCATCGCTGATGCACCTTTGGCGAGTACAAATCGGTAGGAAGTGGCGTTAGCGAGATGAAAATACGCCTAGGCAAAGGTTATCGCCTGTACTACACCATTAAGGATCGAACAGTCATTGTGGTGTTATGCGGTGGCGATAAATCTACTCAGACAAACGACATCGCACTTGCGAAAGAGCTTAAGAGAGAACTATGAAAACCCAAACTAAGCCACTAGATATTCGCGATTTTCTTCACTCCGACGAAGAGATTGCCGAGTACATCAACGAGGCATATCACGACGAAAATCCTCGCATGTTTCTCATCGCCCTAGGTAACGTCGTGCGATCCAAGGGGGTTAGCAAAGTAGCGCAAGAGACGGGTCTTGGCCGCGAAAGCCTCTACAAGGTTTTTTCCGGTAGCGCCTCGCCGAAGTGGGACACGCTTAAAAAGCTGCTGGATAATCTGGGTATCGAAATCAACATGCAGGCTAACAGCGCATAAACGTTGAAGTTTCCATCGTCGCCAAAAAACTAACTGTCCAGCTAAAGCAACAAAGCTACTCGTGCAGATAGTGCTCTAATCCCGCCAACGACTGCTCGCCCGCTTCTAATCGCGCGATGGTTTGCAGGTGCACTTCGTCTGGGCCGTCATAAATACGGAACGCGCGGGCCTTGCCAAAGGCTCGCGCGGCAGGGGTATCGCCGGTAACACCACGAGCGCCAAACAGCTGAATGCATCGATCTGCAATGTCTTGGTAGACCTTGGCCACCGCCACTTTGATCATGGAAATTTGTTTGCGTGCTGCTTTGTTGCCGACGGTATCGAGTAGGTGAGCGGCGCGCTGCACGAGCAGCCGACACTGGTCTAGCTCGATACGTGAAAGACTGATCGCAGCTTGAGTTGAGCTGTACTCGTCGATGCGCTTGCCAAACGTGCTGCGACTTTGTGAGCGCTTAACCATCAGACTAATCAGCACCTCACATTCGCCAATGGCCCGCATGCAGTGATGTAGACGTGCTGGCCCCAGCCGCGCCTGACCGATTGCAAATCCCGCACCTTCATCGCCGAGCAAATTGCTGACAGGTACCCGCACATTGGTGAACTCAAGTTCAGGGTGCAGGTTCGTCTGAGACAGGTGATCAAACACTGGCAAGTTGCGCACAACGTTGATACCCGGTGTGTGTCGGGGAATCAGCACCAGCGACTGGCGTTGGGATTTCTGAGCCTGCGAGTCTGTAACGCCTACCAGTATCAACAGTTCGCATCTGCTATGAGAGCCGTTGGAGGCGAACCATTTGCGACCGTTAATCACAAATTCGTCACCGTCGCGCTCGATACGTGTCTCCAGATTGGTAGGGTCTGAGGAGGCTGCATAGGGCTCTGTCATGGCAAAGGCGGAACCAATCTCGCCCTCAAGCAAGGGGGTTAACCACTGCTGTTTTTGCGCGTGGTTACCAAAGAGCTGCAGCAACTCCATGTTCGGCACGTCTGGGGCATTGCAGTTAAAAACATGAGAACCCCATTCCAACCGACCTAGAATCTCTGCTACCGCGGTGAATTCTAAGTTTGTCAGTCGCAGCCCGGGTTCATCGTCCGCCAGCCTCGGTAGCGCCATGTTCCAAAGGCCAAGTTCCTTGGCTTCGGCGCGAAGCGTCTGCTGAATGTCCGGCACAGGTTGTCCGCTCTTCGCCTGCTGTTCCCAAAGTTTGTTGTTGGGCAGCACGCGTTGTTGAAAAAAAGACTCGACTTGAGCGGCAATATCTATAGCGCGCTGCGGTAGATCAAACATGAAATTCCCCCGATATGTGGTGCAGTATGCCCAGCTCGTTGCGGCGATTGAAGAAGGTAACTTCTTCGGTTCAGACACTGGTAGGCATTAACATTTCTGTCAGAATTGCCGTCTTTTGTGCAAACCCAAGCAGACCAACGTGACGAATATTCTGAGTATCGAGTTCCTGCAATTGACCGTTCGCACCGCGCTTTTTTGCTTTGCGGCAATTGCCGCGATAAGCCCTGCCTTTGCTTGGGCTGACACGCCGGAATCGAAACGACCAAACATTGTTTTGCTGTTGGCAGACGATTTGGGTTTTGCGGATTTAGGGTCATATGGCAGTGAAATCGACACCCCCAATATAGATCGCCTCGCGGCATCGGGTATGCGTTTTTCCAACTTTCATGTGGCGGCATCTTGCGCGCCGACTCGGGCCATGTTGATGACCGGTCTCGACAGCCACACGGTAGGTGTGGCGAACATTCCCGAAGCCATACCCGACGATCAGGCCCACGCGCCGGCCTACCAAGGTGTGCTGCAAACCAACATCCCCACCGTTGCCGAGATGCTCCAAGGCGCTGGATACAGAACGTTGATGAGCGGCAAGTGGCACCTTGGTTTTAGCGACGGCGAAAAACCCAGCCAGCGCGGTTTCGACCGAACGTTGATGTTGGCCGACACCGGCGCAGACAACTGGCGTCAGCGCTCTTATCTGCCGATTTATGCCGAGGCCAACTGGTTCGAAGACGGTGAGCCGACGACATTGCCCAAAGACTTCTATTCTTCCCAATACCTAGTCGACAAAGCCATTGAGTACATTGGCAATCAAGCGCGACAACCGTTCTTTGTCTACGTTGCCTTCCAAGCAGTGCACATACCCGTGCAGGCTCCAGCGGCGTTTCGCGATAAATATTTGCAAACCTATACCGACGGGTGGCATGACTTGCGTACAGCGCGCAGTGAGGGTTTAGCGCGCACGGGTGTTTTGCCAGCGGTGCTCGAAGGCCGCGAGATGCCTACCACACGCTCTTGGCAATCGCTGAGCGCCGAACAGCAGGCCTTCGAAGCCCGAGGTATGGCGGTATACGCAGGCATGGTAGACGCCATGGACTTTCACGTTGGTCGCTTGATTGAGCACATCGAGCAGATTGGCGAGCTAGACAACACCGTGTTTATTTTCTTGTCGGACAATGGTGCAGAAGGTTCGATTGTTACTAGGCACCAAGCGCCGGACTCCAAAGCTCCAGTGGGACTCTTTCAACTGTGGATGCGCCTAGCCAACTACAACACACAAGCGCAAACCTTGGGCGAGCGAGACAGCTATCACGACATCGGCCCCGCATGGGCCAGCGCTGCGGTGGGTCCATTGTCTTGGTACAAGTTCTTTGCTGGAGAAGGCGGTTTACGGGTGCCCCTGGTAATCAGTGGGGCGCAGGCAGGTGTGAGCGTGGTGCCCCAAGACGCCGGTAGCGTTAGCTCAGCACTAGGCTGGGCAACAGACATCGTGCCCACGATTCTCGGGCTGGCTGGTGTGGCGGCGCCTGATGAGCTTGAGGGTAAGAGTCTGCTGCCGTTGCTCAGGAGTGAAGCTGAAGCCGTGCGTGGCGACGAGGACGGCTTTGGTTATGAGCTTGGCGGCAACAAGGCATGGTTCCAAGGCGACCATAAGCTGGTGTTTAACCGTTTTGCCAATATTGGCAAGTGGCAGCTATTCAACCTGAAAAACGACCCCACCGAGAGCCAAGACTTGAGCGCAAGTCAGCCAGAGCGCTTCGCCGCGATGCGAGCGGCTTTTCAAGCATGGGCCACCGATCGGGGGGTGCTGCCGGTAGCCGAGGACTATAACCAGGGTCAAACCGTATTAAGCAAAGGCCTGCGCAACCGCCCAGGATTTCTGTTTGGTCTGGGGCTGGCGGCGCTGGCGCCGGTAGCACTTATCCTGCTTTTAGCGGTCTGGTGGGTGCGTCGGCGGCGCGCCAAAACTTAGTAGAAATGGATTGCTTCACCCGAGGGCTGCGCCTCGGATTCGCAATGACGGATGCTGGTGCAATGCAGTCGTGCGCGCATGAGCGGCGCCAGTCATCGCTAGGGCAGTACGGCTTAGCCGCTCGGGTCATTGCGAGGAGCGCAGAGCGCGACGCGGCAATCCTCGCCATAGCTGTACATCAAACTGACTAGCCATCGATCAGCGCAACACAGCGAGTCCAGCCAGCACTGGCGTTGGCGATCTTCACAGGAAAGCAGGCGACGGTGAAACCGTGATCCGGCAGCGCTTCTAAGTTATGCAGCTTTTCCATCTGCCAGTAAGGAATCTCCCGCCCAGCTTTGTGCCCTTCCCAGATCATGCTGGGATCGGGGTTTTGCGCCCATTTTTTGGCGGTGTGATTGAACGGTGCATCCCACGACCAGCCGTCTGTCCCTACAACGCGCACCCCGCGCTCGGTGAGATATAGGGTGGCTTCCCGACCCATGCCGCAGCCGGCGTCTACGTAACCGGGTTCTGCATAGACTGACCCTGCGCGGGTATTTACCAGCACAATATCAAGCGGCTGAAGGTCATGTTTGATGCGCGCGAGTTCGGCTTCAATGTCTGCGGCGCTGACCAGATAGCCGTCTTCGTAGTGTCGAAAGTCGAGTTTGACTCCGGGCCTGAAGCAGTAGTCCAGCGGCGTTTCATCAATCGACGGTGCGCGATCAGCACCGTTGTTGGTGGTGGAATGAAAGTGCCAAGGCGCATCCATATGCGTGCCATTGTGGGTCGACAGGGTGATCGTCTCCACCGCCCAGCCTTCGTTATCGGGCAGGTCCGAAGCCTGCAATCCCGGAAAAAAGTGCGCCAAACCGTTAGCGGTTTCGGCGTGGTTGCGGTAGGTCACCTGCGGACTACCGCCGGGATGATCACTGTGTTCGTTATTGTCGATGGATACGGACAAATCGATAAAACGTGGCATGGCGCCCTCCTCTCTCTGGATGCAGAGGATGCTATCACTAGATCTGCAAACCGAATAAGACTTAGGAGCCAACCTTTGCGAGTAGAGCGTGCAAAAAAAACTCCTGCACGATAAGGCCGGCACCCAGAACGCGGTTGTGCCAAAGGCAGCCACGGCCCGGAACACCCCCGTCCAGTGCTAGGTACTGCATGTTAGCGTTGCGCTCCCACTGCGAATCCTCAAACAGTAGTTCCGCCAGCGGACGAGTCTTCAAATGGGTCAGCGCATCCATACCCGAACCTCGAGTCGTCACCGATCTGGCCAGCACGACAGGCGTACCCCCAATGGTCAATGCAATATGCCTTGCATAGACGTTTTGTTGCGCAGACAACAGCTCGCGCTCCCAGGTATTACCGTGCTCCAGACCCTCGCCTAGCAGGCTAAGCCCCGGCTTGGTTGCAAAGCTATGCTGTAATTTTTGCGTCAGAGAGGTGGTCAGGCGCAGCCATGGGTGCAGCGCTTCAGCGGCGTTCAGTGTTTCCATAGATGGCATTGGGCCTGCGCCGCGTAGCCAAGCGATTGCCTGAGAAGGTTCGATATTGGAATGCACTGAAATGTGTTCTGTCGAGAAAAAGCGAGCATACCAATGCCGGTAAAATGCGTCTTTGTTCAACAGCTAACTATTTTGTGGTCGGAGCTGCTATCGCGCTAGAAAACGCCGTTATAAGCTCCAAGCATGCAAGGTGAGATAAGCGGGTAAGCGCATCGTGATTAAATTTCCGCAGCGTGAAGGTTTGGTTGAAAATGCTGAAGGGGAGACCACGGCTCCCTATGACGTCGTGTATTTGCAAGATACGGACAAACCCCTACCCGAGAGCATTAACTACCGCACCCGCTATGCCTACTTCAAGACCATTGCGCGCGGCGGCAAATCGCTGATCATGTCGTGCAAAGACCTGCATCTTTCTCGGGTTGTTTGCTACAAAACCCTGCGGCCTGAACTTGCGAATGATCCGATTGAGCAGCAGCGTCTGCTGCGTGAGGCCCGAGTCTCCGCGCTGTTGCAGCATCCGAACACAGTCCCTACCTACGAGATCGGTCGCGACAGCAAGGGCAAACTCTACTTCACCATGAAGCTGGTGCATGGCTACACGCTGCGCGAAGTGTTGGATTATCGCGAGCGCTACGACCTCACACAGTTAGTCGAGGTGCTGGTGCAAATCGCCCAGGCGCTGCAATACGCCCATACCCATGGCGTGATCCACCGCGATGTTAAGCCTGAGAATATTTTGGTCGGCCCATATGGCGAGGTGTTGTTGCTTGATTGGGGCTTGGCCAAGGTTTGGCATCCTGACGGCACCGATGCTGAAGCACATAACGTCGACGAAAAAGAGGGCGGTACCGGTAAAACCATGACCGGTCGCGGCAAGCTGCAAGGCAGCATCTGCTATATGTCGCCAGAGCAAATTCACCGAGACACGGGCATTGATGGCCGCGCCGATGTGTTCAGCTTGGGCTCAGTGCTCTACGAGATTTTGTGCGGTGCAAACCCAGCGGTTGGGGAGTCGATGGCGGACCTAAAACGCAGTGCCTTAGAAGACACCCCACTCGCCCCAAGCGCGATCAATCAGTTTGCCATTCCCGAAAGACTCGAGGCATTGGCAATGCAGTGCTTGAGCAAGGACCCTGATCTACGACCGCAAACTGCCGCGGAGTTGGTTCGCGAGTTGAACGAGGATTGGCGCTAAGGGCGATCAATTCTGGCGAAATGCTCTTGGTCTTTCGCTATCCAACACTGATACACGCTCCCCGTACCGTGCAAAACCGGCGTAATCCAAAATCGCATGGTGCTGTAGGCTGCGGTTATCCCACATTACGACTGTGTTCGGCGTCCACTTCACCCGGCATTGAATGCGCGGGTTAGTGGCGGTGCGTTGGTAAAGCCCCTGCAGCAGCATGTCGCTTTCCCAGCGCGGAATGCCTTCAATATGTGACGTAAAACTACCGTTGGCGAATAGGTAAGGCCTTCCGTTTTGCGGGTGTACAGGCACCAAGGGGTGCGATGCCTTGGGGTAGGTTTGACCATCGCGCAGGCGAAGGCCGTAGTTGCGCAGATCAATCTCGCCGTCATGGTAGGCAGTTTTGCCAATTAGCAGTTGCTGCATATCGGCAGACAGTTCCGCGAAGGCCGCGTGCATATTGGCGAACATGGTATCTCCACCACCATTTTCCGGACACCGAGTGACGTAAAGAATTGAGGCCATGGGCGGAATCTCTTCGCAGGACACATCGGAATGCCATGCTTCTCCATTGGTGAGTTTGGCGTCGGGCTTGGTATTTACAATGAAGAGTTCGGGGTCTTCTTGGTTCATGCCGTTGCGCTTGGACGGGTGGATATGCAGCTCTCCAAATAAGCGGCCAAATGCTTTGTGCTGGTCTCGAGTGAGTGTCTGATCGCGGAAAACCAATACGTGATGGGTAAAGAACGCTTCTTTAATCGCCGTCACATCGCTAGGGGCGAGCTCAGCAAGATTGGCGCCCAAGATTTCGGCACCAAGGGTGGGGGTAATAGGGGAGATATTCATGACGACTGCGCTTGGTGTTCAAACAGAGGTTAGCGTTGGAGTGGATGTAAGTCAGTAAGTGGTTAGGCAAAAAAAGCCCCTTCGGTTGAAGGGGCTCTGAACTACGCACGATTAACGCGCGAATGGATTGGAGTGCCTTGCTACATGGATGCCGAAACTCGAGTGAAGAAAACTCGGCCTCGCCCATCATGCAATCGCGGATCGAAGGCTGTGACCACCGCGATGTTGGGTGCTTCCTCGTTCAGCAAGTTTTGTATACCTAACGTAAAACTGCTGCTGTTTAGGATGCCAATCTCACCGAAGGTGTAGGTGTACTGCACATCCAGTGTCGTGAAGCTTTCAATCTTCGTATCGCCAAGGTCGTCGGCCACCGAATTGTTACCTGCAAGTCTTGCGGTACCCGCGAAAAACCCGCGAGTTCCAGCAGGAACATCGGACTCAACTTCATCAATATACTTCAGCAAAGCAAATACTCGATGGTCATCCATGCTCCAACTCATGCTGGCGTTAACCTTCCACTCAGGTAGCGGCCGAGCTACAGGATTGGTTGAGTTGTAGTTGCCGACGCCGTCGAAAATCGTCACGCCGCCAGCGCTATTTGGCACCTCAACCTCGTAAGTCTCAATCCACGCCGCCTGCACGCCGATGCGCCAGTCTCCCCAGCTGTTGTCGAAACGGTACGAGGTATCAAGGTCTAGGCCGCGCACCTCCGCACCGTTAGCATTGGCAAAATCAGGCAGGATGCGTAGCAAGATACCTGAATCGTTACGAATGATTTGCCGACGGTTACCAACACCAGCATTGACGGCTTGAAATGCTTGCGGACAGTTGCCTGCGGTACAAGTGGCGCCAGCAACGTTGGCAATCACCCACTCCTGAATGGCTGCATTATCAGCAGAGAGTAAGTTCGGCGATGACTCCCGTGTGATGATGTCGTCGTACTGAATATCGTAAATATCTAGGTCAACTGACAGACCATCGAGCATACCGTCCGTGGGAATCCAAGAGACACCGATGTTTACCGTGTCGGCCGATTCAGGCTGCAGATTAGGGTTACCCTGGGTAATCGAAGGTTTGAAGGTGGTGCCGCCGACCAAATCTGCTTGGTTAGCAACCGTTGTTAGCGAGCCGAAGGTTTGCAGCAGTGACGGTACCTTGAACGAGCTGCCCGCAGAGCCGCGCAGCGTTAGTGAATCCGAGGGCTGAAACAGCACCGTGATTTTCGGGTCCACTGTGTCTTCGCCAATCTCATCAAAGTCTTCGTATCGGCCTGCGATATTGATTTCCCACATATCTGCAATCGGGATGCCGAGCTCGACGAAGAAAGCAGTAGTGGTCAATTGACCGCTCCAATCATCAGCACCAAAGACAAAGTCGAGGTTATCGGTGGCGAGTGAGGAATCGACGGTGGAAATACCCTTGTCTCTGCGCTGTTGAAAACCAACTGCAATACCGACTGACTCTGAGCCAATGTCCCACAGTTCGCCGGTGGCGACGATATCAATAATACGTTGACGGAAATCCACGTCGCTGCTTGCCCGACCGATCAACCACTCATAAAGCTCAGGTGGGTTCACTAGCTCCAGATTGGATTGAAAGATCGTGCCGTCGCGATTGAAGGCCGAGTTACCGAATGGATTAAAGAAATAGCAGGTTCCCGCATCGAACTGCCCGTTGTTCGCCGCGTAGGCAGCGTTACCACTACCGGGCACACCGCTCACCACGTCACAGTTGGGGCCACCTAAGCCGTTGAGCGCCAACTCCATATGTGAGGAAAGCGTATCCTGAATCTGGGCGGTTGCAGAGTTGTGGTTACTCGCGGTGTAGGTCGCGTCGATCTTCCACTCATTATCGCCAATAAGCATGTCGTAGGTGAGGCCGACAACCATGCGCTGATCGGATCGGCTGGTATCGGTAAACGTTTTGACGGGTCTTAGGGGCGTACCGTTTTCAGAGGACGAATAACCCTGGAGGCGGGTCAAATTGACATACTCGATGGGTTGTATGCCTCTGCGAAAAGCATCTTCAACGCTGCCCGGATTCGCCGCTGTTTGAACGTTGCCATTTGCATCAATGTATTGAACGCCAGTGGGAATGGTCAGCGCAGGCGCATTTGGGTTGAGCGAATTTAGCCGGTCAAACTCTGAGGAGTTCGATGCCAGTTCAAATCGCGCCGTGAGGTCTGAATTGATGTCGTAATGACCCTCAATGAAGAAGTTGCGCAACTGCTCTTCTGATTGAATCGAAAAGAACGAACCGTAGTCGTAGACGCATCGATTAAAGAGGTTGCCCAATGCCCCGCCATTACCCGGCGTGAGTGCCGCTGCATTTTCACAGTTGACGTCTGCTTGCCCGAAGGAATTGCCCAGTGGGTCGCGAGGCGGGTTGTTTGAGCAAGGTGTATTTGGGTCATTGTCTGCGCACCCTGGGTCGACAAATTGGCCGGGGTTAAGACCATTCGCGGCCCAAATGATGTTTTGCCCTGCCAATGGCGTCAGCCTACCCGGCTGGCCTGTTGAAGAAATGGTGGTACCGCCAAAACGTGAATAGTTGTCGGCAATGTTGATTTCATCGCGATTGAGGAACGAAGCGGAAGCGACGATTCCGCCCCGATCGCCCTGCACCCCAATGATAAAGGCAGCCTGATTAGCATCGCCCTCGCCAGTTTCGTCATCAGTAGTGAACTGGTAGGAAGCGTCAAATCCTTCGAATGTGCTTTTCGTTAAAAAGTTCACCACGCCAGCGATGGCATCAGAGCCGTAGAGAGCGGAGGCGCCATCTTTGACGATCTCCATGCGATCAATGGCGATATTGGGCACAAGCGCATTGATATTCGTTGAGGCATTACCCCTGGCGTTGTACCAAGAGGGTACATGGCGTTTGCCATTGACTAGGGGTAGCGTTGCGCCATGGCCCAAGTTTCTTAAGTTGATATTGGTGCGCCCATCAGAGCCGCCACCTTGAAACGTGGTCGCGGTTGTTTGACTTCCCGAGTTCCAAGGCAGCGAGCGTATGACTTCCGCCACGTCGGCGGCACCCAAATCCTCAATATCGGCTGATGTAATGACCGACAAGGGAGAGGGCGAATCTGCAGCGGTTCTTTTCAAAAACGAACCCGTCACAACCACTTCTTCGATGACTTCGTCATCTGCATCAGCGGCGAAAGCCTGGGGGCTAAGCCCCAGTGAAAGCAGGATAAATCCCATCAGCCAAGCAACCTTGCCTAAGGCGCCGCCGGTGGGCTTCTCAATAAGCGATTTGCGCATATCTTCCTCCAGTTAGATTTGTACCCAAGCTCATCCGACATGCGGCTAGACTTGAGCAGGAAACAGGAACCGTTAGAAAAATTCCGATCGAATGTTTCAAACTGTTTCCATTCGGTAACGTTCTAACAACTTAGGGAAGAGGCGCTAGTGCGTGAGCACTTGAAAGGCTGGTTATGTGGCTTGGGTCACGTTTTGCGAGTGGGGATGGTCACTTAAGTGATGTAGATCAAACCGTTTCGCTGACGCAGCGACGCTAGGTCGAGAGCATCTTGGCGGGGTGAGGTGGGGCCTATTTGGCGAGCGGACTCGTTTCAGCCATGGCCAGCGGGGTCGCTCTCGCGCTTCGCTGCGTAGCTGGCCGCAAGGGCGCTTTCTGTGAGGTCGGCAACAATGGTGCGCATGGTTTGCTCAGGCGCATAGACCATACGTGTGCGCACGGCTAAGGCCATGCTCAGAGCCTGCAGAATGTCGCCGTTAGAGACGGTACCGACAATTTTTAGGTCATTGGCAATGCTGTTGAGCACTGTGGTCAGCAGCTGATGCACTCTAACGCTGTCTTCGGTGTGTTCGCTGAGCGGGAACTCAATATCGAACGTGTCCTGAGTATCTGTATGCACGGTATAAGGAAGGTGGGCCATGTATTTCTCCGGTGCCTGTGAGACGCAGAGTTTACAGAGTAATTAGGGTGCGGCTGCTGTGCCATTTAGATGGCTAGCTGTGGTTAAAGAATATCTGCGACTAATGCTTCTGCGCGTTGTACTTGTAACGCCAAGAAGCATTCAAAAATTTAGGGGCTCTAAGCTCCAGCGCGACTCCCGCCGGTCGCACACAGTCGAGTGATCAGTCTTGACCCATGGACCAGGTTTTACTGGTGCGGCGAGCACGCTCAAATTCAGACAAGTCGTCATCAAGCTCGATCATTTGATTTGGTCGCTTCTGTTCCGGCATGTCCGCTTGTGGCGACTTCGCGGTTATACGCGACAAAGTTGCTCTCGGCAGGCCTGCTGTCAGTGTCGACGCAAGCGTCGAATGGGTGCCAGCATCGTCAACGATTGCTGCGTCTTGATCGGCTTCTAGATTCAACTGTGTCATAACGTTGCCTGCCAGTTTGTCCGCGTTGAATTTACTAGCTTCGAATGAATTCAGCGCGGTTCGTGTAATTGGTGTGATGCCGGGTGATCGAAGTTTTCAGGGGAGGGGAGAGAATCAAACACCCGGCATCACGCTAAGAAGAAATGCGATAACCGTGCCAGTTTTTCCAAAACCACTAAATACCGAGTAAAAATAAGGGTTTTGGAATGATGACGATCACGCAGCGGGCATTTTCGGCGGCAAATTGCCCTGAGATGACGCACTAAATTGAATCATCGATTGTTCTTGCACCATTGCGAGGCAGTTGGGAAGGGGGGTAACGGACGCTGCGTGAGTTGGCTTGCCTTAAGGAAACGCGAAAATCATTTGCCGAAAGAAAAAAGGTAGCGCGGCGGAGGCTAAATCAACCAAATCAGTAGAAAGTGGGCAACAAACCCATAAACACTCAGTCCCACTATCTGTTTGTACAAAGCGCCGCGCTCGATACACAAAACGATAGCGCGAATATAGAGCGGCAAGAACATAAATAGCCCAGTAATCATGCCCGGACTGTAGTCGGTCTGTGCGGTGGCGACGCCAACATGAAACATGCCGTTTGCGAGGGTCATGCCGTTAATGAAGAGAAAGAAAAAAGCGAACGCTCTTGACGCTGGACTCATCGAATACAGAACTAGCGCCCCGGCGTAACCCAATAGGTTGACCGTAGCTACTTCTATAGGCGCGATATCGACGCCGGCTCGAAAGGCCCAGTTGAGAAAATGGTACTCCTCGCCGAGCAACAAAGGGGCTACGAGATATTCTTCGATTTGGTGACTGGTGAGCGCCACAAGGGTTAAGGCGGCCAAAAGGTAGGGGCTACCGTTTCTTCTGAGCCAAAGCAGGGTGATGATCGCGATGGCCCAAGCAACGACGAAAACCCACTGCATGGTGATGACGAGTGGGTCGGCAAAGGTTGGGCTCATTGGCTTACCTCGATATTGACTCGGGTTTTTTGCGAGTTGGCAGCGTGTTGGCGCGTCAGCTCCGCTTTCTCATGCGGGATATTACAGGAGATGAGTGTTGAGGATTTTGGCGCCCAGCAAAAATGCACCGAGATCTTGTCAGGCAAATGGCCCTTCGCCGTCGAGAGCAAGCCAGCACAATGACTCAAGAATGCGGCAGCACCTCGCCACATTTTGTCGAAATCGGCAAGAGCGAGGGTTAGAGACACGGCCGCTGCCTAGATCAGGCAGCATCACAGCCTCCACTTACACAGATCTGCGCAAGTCAGTTGGTGATCGAAGGGCGAACATATCCAACCCTCGTGGTTTTAAAATGTCTGAGCGGAAAACCTAGATCCGCAATATTCTCAATAACCGCCGCAGTCACGTTACCGTAGATTTCTAAGGTGAAACCTTCGCCCAACTGAGCATGTTGCCCTACATATTCAAGCACTGGCGCGTTGGACGTATGCAGTAAGAATGCATCGCTGTTTGCGTACAGCTCAGTCCAGGTAAACGCTAAGGGGTCGTCTGGGTCGGCGTCGAAATTGTGGAAGAGCATTCCGGGTTCAGTTTTTTCAACGGCGTTATCAACGGCTTCGGCGATGCGTAGGTATTCTTCGACCATACCTTCTTTGACCTGAACCCTTGCGATCAAGATGAACGGATTGTCGCCGGACATATCATGCTCTGCGCCTGTTGCTAAATTGCCATGATGGTCAGCTACCGCAGCTGTCGAGATTAAGATGGATAAGAGAATCGTCAATAACTTCATAAAAAGGCCTAGGAGAAGGTTGCGTTGCGGCGAGCCTACCCTGACAAGTCAAAAAAGACGCTGGGCAGTTGGCCATGTCGCCCAGTTGTCTCGATATACGCACCGCCATTTTCTTTGCAGCAATGACGCGCTGCTCATGGTGTTGCAATCAGCGGCTTACCTTCCCTCCGGAGATGTCGACCAATTGCACGGAGTCAGTAGCCAGGGGTATATAGTCCTTTGACGGGCCTAGCTCGTAACAATAACGAATAACGCGACTGCAACTGCTTAAGGCTCGTTTGATGAAACTAAAATCACTGTGGTTGATCCCATCGTTGCTCTTGTGTGCATCTGTCTTTGCAGATGACCATGGCAGCCCGAATAGCGGTGTTTCACAAGAAACTAAGGCAGGCAGCTTCTACAGCTCTCAACAAACATTGGATCGGGGATTTCCATTTTCTGATGCAGTGAGCACTACAGGTGGCCTCGTTTTTCTCTCAGGTTTGGTAGGTACGAACCTTGAAGGAAAGTTGGTTGAGGGTGGATTAGTGCCCGAAACACACGCAATTTTTAGGCAGATGCAGAACCATCTGGGCCAGATGGGCCTAGATCTAGACGATGTTGTGAAGTGTTTGGTGATGATCGACAACATAGGCGAGTGGGCTGAATTCAATAAGATCTATACCAGCTATTTCAAACCACCCTATCCAGCAAGAAGTGCCCTCGGTGCCGACGGTTTAGCATTGGGTGCGGCATTAGAATTGGAATGTACAGCTGTGAAGCGCTGAATTACCAAAT
>ERZ802824.328-NODE-328-length-26486-cov-39.0722_pt1 | contig 26486 bp, 25 predicted proteins | sample MGYA00345650_ERZ802824 | MGnify/ENA primary metagenome ERZ802824 (study PRJEB30503, sample SAMEA104212361) | marine metagenome | biome: Westerlies Biome; feature: [SRF] surface water layer (ENVO:00010504) within the epipelagic zone...; material: water... | reverse complement strand
CATGGGTGTTGAGATGGAGGTCGATGCCCAGTTCCCGGCCCAGGTCTGCCATGGCTGCGGCGAGTCGATGCATCCCCCCATCCACCAGCCAAACACCTTCGAGCTCGACGTGCGCGATGAGCATCAGCGTGGCGGGCGTGCTGAGCGGTGAGGAGCCCACATAGGTGGCATACCGGGCGAATAGTTGCCGCAGTCGCTCATCAGAGAAAAAGCCGCCCAGCGCACGCCACAAGTTGGGGGCGGGTCTAGCCGCCATCAATGAACTGGGATGGTGTTGACGCAATACGCGACCCACCAGTGTCACCGGATCGGGCTTTGATGCGGTCATGAACGTTTCAGATAGCGTCTGATGAATACGTGCACTCTGCGAATAGAAGCGCTCAAAGCCAGCGGCGTTGTCTGTGCCGGCAAAATCCTCAATGGACTGGCGGGAGCGTTGAGCATCCGGATACAAGTCCAGCACGCCGCCGTGACTCCAGGCATGGCGCGCGATGATCGGACTCTCCAGCAGCGTCAGTCGATCATTCAAGCAGGCGCCGGCGTCCGCAAACAGTTGCTCGAAGATCGAGCGCATGGTCAGGACAGTGGGGCCGCCGTCGACCTCCCGGTCATCGACCGCGCGCGTGTGCATCTTGCCACCCGGAGCGTTCCCGCGTTCAAGGAGTGTGACCTGGAAGCCTGCGCGCGCCAGATCTATGCTGGCGGACAAACCACCTGCACCGGCGCCGATCACAATGGCGTGCTTGGCGCTCATGCGACCCGCAACTTGCTTCGCAGCGGCCGGGTGACGACGCGCTGGTGATAAATAATTAATGTCAGACCCACAATGAGCGGTACCGCCCAGAGCCCGGGTTGCAGCGCCAGCTCAGGAATGAATCGCACGGCACCAAAGGCAAAGAATGCCGTGTACACCGAGATGCCGGCGCCGACGAGGCACTTGATGTGTTCCTTAATGCGGTCTGTCGGCAGTGGTTGTGGCTTATAGATGAACCATAAATTGGTGGCCACCGTGGCGAACCCGACCATGGAGATGCCCATCATCATTGGCTCTGCGGCTGCAACGCCCCGTACAAAACAGTTGGCCGATACAACGGTTAACAACACCTGAGAGAGCAGGTTATGCCAGACGCGATTGCGCAGGTGATCGCGGCCATTGCGCAGACTGAGCCAACCCTGCCAGGCGAGGTTGACCGTCAGGGTGGCGAGGTAAAGCATCATCCAGCCAAAGATATTGGTAATGGCCTGCGGATCCGCGAAGATCGGGTGCGCTGCCAAATGCGGATGAGTACCTGTGGGATCAGACAATGTGGTGAGACTGATTGCTACAGCGGTAAAGCCTGTGGCGATCATCGATTGAACGAATAAGGTGCCGGCGCGACGATGCAGCAGACCACCTTTTTTCCCGGCGATCGGAATCCACACCACAATCAGCCCGACCGTACCGGTGGCGATGTGGAGCCCCACCAGCCACTCAAACAGAGTGTGGGTCGACACCATCAGGCCCCCCCTCCATACTGCATCGATCGAGTCGGGACTGTGAGATGAGCGCACCGGAGCTGTATATCCCACCCAAGCCGCTGTCGTTGTGGTCGGTGGTCGCGCTTGCGCGCGTGCTGTGGAAGGGGGATGGCAACCTGCTTGAGCTGCTGCCTGCTGCTGCCTATCACTTTGACGTCGGTAACCTGGGTTACTCCCGGCGCTCGACGGTGCTCTTCAACGAGCCCGACGCCGTGCGCGAGATCATGCGCGACGCCGAGGGTGTGTTCCCCAAAAGTGACCTGATGGTCAGTGCGCTGGAGCATCTGATTGGCGACAGCATTTTTGTGACTGACGGTGAGCGCTGGAAGCGGCAGCGCGCGATGATTGATCCTGCCTTCTCGCACATGCGCATCAGCCATGCCTTTGGCGCGATGAAGGCGGCCGTTGATGATCACCTGCTGACGCTGGAGGAAAAGGCTGCGTCCGGCGAAGCGTTCTCCCTCGACCTCGCCATGAGTCACCTCACGGCGGACATCATCTGCCGCACCGTGTTCTCGACGCCGCTGCAGAGCGGCGTGGCCGTCGATGTGTTTGAGGACTTCACGCTGTTTGAGCGCTCTGCGGTGCAGGTCGACGTGTTGCGTCTGATCTTTAAGCCCGCCTGGAGTGATATTCCGCAGCCGCCGGAGGTGCTGGCTGCCTGCGAGCGGATCCGTCGGCATTTGGGCACGCTGGTTGACTCGCATCTCGACAACCCCGAGGCGTTTGATGACATCGCCAGCAGCGTCATCGCCGCACGCGACCAAGAGACTGGAGAACCGTTCTCCCGCGAAGAGCTCATCGATCAGCTCGGCGTATTTTTTCTGGCCGGTCACGAGACCACCGCCAGCGCTTTGACCTGGGCGTTTTATATGTTGGCTGACCAGCCCCACTGGTTGGCCCGGTTGCGCGAAGAGGTCGCTGCGGTGGTAGGGGATGCGCCGGTGAGCTTTGAGCATACCCGCCAGTTGCCGTTGACCAAGGCGTTTTTCAAAGAGACGTTGCGGTTGTACCCACCGATTACCTTTATGCCCCGGGTGGCATTGCGCGAGGCCACGGTCGGTGGCCGGCGTCTGCGCAAGGGGGCGCTGGTGATGATCGCACCATGGACACTGCAGCGGCACAGTAAGTGGTGGCCGGACCCCCACGCGTTCCAACCCGAGCGATTCCTGCCCGAGCAGGAGGCGACGCTGGTGCAGGGCGCTTACATTCCCTTTGGTCAGGGGCCACACACCTGTGTGGGAGCTGGTTTTGCGCAAACGGAAAGCGTGCTCATTTTGGCCGAGTTGGTGCGCCGCTTCGACTGGTGGTTGGAGCCCGGCCAAACCGTGCGACCCGCTGCGCGCATGACCACGCGGCCCGCTGACCAGGTCATGCTTCACGTTCGTCCCCCCGCGGCATAACCGCCGTTTGCTCGGGGTCTTCCTGTTTGAACCCTGGCTTGAACCAGTGCCAGGCGATATCACACTGACTGGCGTCACCGATGGGCATACGCTCGCGAATGGATCGCCAGATGAATTCCCAGCAAAGGGGTGTCATCAGGATAAAAGGTAGCGGGTCACGCCAGGACCAGACCGCGTCGCGGGAGACGAACAAATCCCTAAGGCAGCGGATCAACTCGGGGATCTGGAATCGGAACAGGTGCTTGTACGCCTCGGTGAGCGTGGAGTAGCTCCATTGCACGCGCTTGCCGGCCGGGCTGATAGTTGGGGATCCGGTGGCCTCGCCCATGACCGCGGCACCCAACCACGCCTCATCGATGAAGTGCACGCCGCTACTCAGCCGGGGGTTACATTCAATACCCCAGGGAATCCCGCTGCGGTCGAGAATGAAGTCGAAGCTCAGAAACCCGGTGACATCGGTATTAGCGACGAATTGTTCAATCCATTGCTTGACCGAGAACGGCGTGGGCGCGCTTTGGAAGCCGACCGCTACCGTGCCACTGTGGGTGCTGCCTCGATAACTCGCCGTGGCTTTGACCTCGCCGGCATCCACCCAGCTCAGTGTATACAAATGATTACCTTGAACTCGGCGTTGCAGGAGCATGTCCTGTGACGCTGGCGGCAGTGTGCTGCCAGTTGGAATGAATGACACCGCGGTGCCAGAACACCCGCGGCGAGGCTTCAGCACACATTCGGTTTGGCGAATCAGTGCGCGCGCCTCGCCATCAGCAGTGGTGTAAACAGAGGGCGCGGTCACACCGCGGCTGATCGCATAGTTCACAAATAGCAGCTTGTCGTGCCACTGCGCGATCCACTCGGCCGTCGGGCCAACGTAACGTGTGGTGTCGGAGAGACGCGGCGCGAGGTTGGCCACGTGACAGACCTCCTCGGAAGTCGGAATCAGATCCGTCACGTTCTCGCGCTCGATAATGTCGAGGATGTCGAGTTCCCATCGCTCTAGGTCGGTATTGGGTGAGGCTACCTGAAAGGTTTTGGCCACGGCGCGGCTGACAGAGCAGAGCTGACGTTTCAAAGGGTCCGCCACTATGACCCGGACGCCATGCTCATGCAGGCCCCGCGCCAGCGTCAGCGCCGCCGGAAAACGTCCAACTGTGAGTAATGCGGTTCTAGCCACGTTTCTTAGCCAATACTGCCCCTTTGTAGCAATATGTGTACTGCATTTATGTCCAATAATCTAGACATAACTTTGCATAGGTCTCAGACAGTCATCTAATCCAGGGTGCCTCGTCCAAAATCGGGCCACGGAGCGACCTATGACCCGAGCATTTTGGCCTGTCGAAAAGAGAACACGGCAAAGCCCGCGTGCCGCCAGATCTAGTCTTATCTTTATGTGGCCAGCGATTGAGACAGTCGTGCCTTAACCACGTAACACTCGCAAGGCATCGGGTTCAGTTTTTGTCTTGATGAATCCGGCGCTGAAGCAGGTGAGGTCCTGTCATCCTTGAGCGGGGTGCGGTATCTTGCCGGCCCATTCGATGTTGAACCAATGAGTCCAGACTATGAATGCCAAAGCCGAATTGCCCGGTCACGCCCAGTATCCGAACTTATTTTCGCCCTTAGACCTCGGGCACACGCAGCTTCGCAACCGCTGCATTATGGGATCGATGCATACCGGCCTTGAGGAGCAGCCAGACGGCTTCGAGCGCATGGCGGCGTTTTATGCCGAACGCGCAGCGGGTGGGGTTGGTATGATCATCACCGGTGGCATCTCACCCAATGAAGAGGGTGGACTGGTCCTCAAAGGTGAAGACGGCAAGCCGCTCGCTGCCGCATCTAAACTCAATACGGAAGAAGAGGCTGCCGGTCACCGCATCGTGACCGATGCTGTTCATGCGGCAGCGCCCGACTGCAAGATTTGTTTGCAGATTTTGCACATGGGCGCGCTGGCTTATAACGAAGCGGCTGTCGCGCCCTCACCGGTTCGCTCACGCATCGGCGCGTTCTCGCCAAACGAACTGGACGAAGCCGGCATTGAAAAGCAAATTGCTGACCACGCCCACTGCGCAAAGCTGGCGCAGCAGGCCGGTTATGACGGCGTAGAAATCATCGGCTCCGCGGGCTATCTGCTGTCGACGTTTCTAGTAGAAAAAACCAACCAGCGGACCGATCAGTGGGGTGGTAGCTACGAGAACCGCATGCGGTTCCCGGTTGAGGTTGTGCGTCGTGTGCGCGAGGCGGTGGGTTCCGATTGCATCGTGATTTTCCGCATTGCGGCGATGGACATGCTGCAGGGCGGCATGAGCTGGGATGAGATCGCGCTGCTCTCAAAAGCCATTGAGGCAGCCGGTGCGTCGATGATTTCCACCCATTTCACCTGGCATGAGTCACAGGTGCCCACTATCGCCACCATGGTGCCGCGCCGTGCGTTTACCGGCGTGACCAAGCGGGTGCGCGACGAAGTCTCTATTCCGGTGATTACCTCTAACCGCATTAACATGCCCGATGTCGCCGAGGCGGTACTGGTCGATGGCGACGCCGATCTGGTCTCTATGGCGCGACCCATGCTGGCCGATGCCGAGCTCATGAAGAAGGCGGCAGAGGGCCGAGAGCACGAGATCAACACCTGCATCGCCTGCAATCAGGCTTGCCTGGACCACACTTTTGCGATGAAGACCACGTCTTGCCTAGTAAACCCTCGCGCGTGCCACGAGACCCTGATCAAGTGGGGTCCGGCGGCAATGACAAAGAATATTGCGGTGGTGGGCGCAGGCCCTGCCGGAATGGCCTATGCCACTGTGGCCGCGGAACGTGGGCATGCCGTGACCCTGTTTGATGCGGCTGATGAGATCGGTGGGCAGTTCAATCTGGCCAAGCAGGTGCCGGGCAAGGAAGAGTTTCACGAGACCCTGCGTTACTACCGCGCGATGCTCGATAAGTACGCCGTTACCGTCAAACTCGGTGAGCGCGTTGATGCGGCACAACTCGCGTCAGCTGGGTTCGATCACGTGGTGGTGGCGACGGGAATTAACCCGCGCATGCCCGACATTCCCGGCATCGACCACGAGAAGGTGGTGGGCTATATCGACGCGATCAAAGGCAATAAGCCGATCGGTAAAAAAGTCGCGGTCGTGGGCGCCGGTGGTATCGGTTTTGATGTGACTGAACTCATTACCCACGAAGGCACCAGCTCGGCGCTTGATATCGATCTGTTCGCTAAGGAGTGGGGCGTGGACTTCGAGAATCATCCGCGTGGCGGCGTGACCGGCGTTGAGCCCGTGGTGAGTAAGGCCGATCGCGAGGTGTGGTTGATGCAGCGCAAAGACACGCCCGTGGGTCGTGGTCTTGGCAAGACCACCGGCTGGACCAAGCGGCTCTTGCTAAACCGTCGTGGCGTGAACATGGTCAACGCGGTGGAGTACGTGCGTGTTGATGATGCGGGCCTTCATGTGTTGATCGGTGGCCAGCCAAAGACTTTCGACGTCGACACGGTGATCATCTGTGCCGGTCAAGAGCCGGAGCGGAGTCTTTACGACGCGCTGGAGGCAGAAGGTCTGTCAGTGGATCTGGTTGGCGGTGCTTACGAGGCCGCCGAGCTGGATGCGAAGACGGCGATCAACCAGGCGACGCAACTCGCAGCCGCGGTATAGATCGCCCCCTGCGGACGCACGCCACCGTCCCTGAAAAAGAGCTCCCGCGTGGGGCATCTGCGCGTGACAGCAGTGTCCCATGCTGGCACTCTGCTGGCCGTCATCACAAATGCGCAGTCAATAAAGAGGAAGATCATCCATGGCCCGTTGGGAATGCATCGTCTGCGGACTGATTTACGACGAGAAAGAGGGTTGGCCTGAGGACGGCATTGCGCCCGGTACCAAGTGGGAAGACGTGCCCGACGACTGGACCTGTCCGGACTGTGGTGTGGGCAAAGAAGACTTCGAGCTGATTCCTGGGTCTGATGATGAGGATTCCCCTGCGGACGAGGCCGATCCTGAAAGCCCTGCCGACGTCAGTGCGCGTTCTATCGTGGTGATTGGCTCTGGGCTGGCCGGCTACGGCCTGGTGCGCGAGCTGCGCCGCAAAGATGAATCCGTCGCCATAACGGTGCTGACGTCTGATGGCGGCGAGGGCTACTCGAAGCCGATGATCTCAACGGGCTACACGAAGGACCTCAACGCCGACAAACTTGCGGCACAGAGTGCCGAGGAATTGGCAGAGCAACTCAACGTGACGGTCCGCACGCGAACCCGGGTCGCGAGTATCGATACCCAGACTCAGGTGGTGCACCTTGAGGGTGGTGAGACACTGCCCTACAGCGAGTTAGTGCTGGCATTGGGTGCCGAATTGATTCGGCCCCCCATTGGTGGTGATGCGGCTGATGACGTGCTCGGCGTGAATGATCTCGACGACTACCGACGTTTTCAGGATTTGCTGGCCGCCAAGGGCGCAAAGAAGGTGGCCATCATCGGCGCCGGGCTGATCGGCTGTGAGTTCACCAACGATCTGTTGAATGGCGGCTTCACAGTCGAAGCTGTCGACCCCATGGGTTGGTGTTTACCGACCTTGTTGCCTGAGCAATCCGGACGGGCGGTGCAGGCAGCTTTGGAAGAGAAGGGCGCCACTTTCCATTTTGGTCCGCTCGCCACCGAGGTGAACTGCGCTGGTGAGGGTTATGCGGTGACGTTGAATAACGGTGACACGATTGAGGCCGATGCGGTCTTGTGCGCGGTTGGTGTCAGGCCACGTACGAGTTTGGCCAGTGATGCGGGCATTGAGGTGAATCGCGGCATCGTCACCGACAGGGAGCTGCGCACCAATGCACCCAACGTTTACGCCATGGGCGATTGCGCCGAAGTGGCTGGCCACGTGCTGGTTTACGTGGCACCACTGATGGCGGCGGCGCGGGCATTGGCTGCAACGCTGGCGGGTGAGGCGACCGGTGTCAGTTACCCCGCTATGCCGGTAGCGATCAAAACACCGGCATGCCCGGTGGTGGTCTCACCACCCGCCAAAGACGCCGAAGGCGAGTGGCACTTTGAGGGCGATGCGCCCGACATCAAGGCGCTGTTCCGGTCTGGCGCTGGCGAACTCTTGGGCTTTGCGCTGACCGGTCAGGCGGTTAAAGAGCGGATGGCGCTGACCAAGGAATTGCCCGCGATTCTCGGTTGATTTTTTCTCGAAGCACTCCCGGAGCTGGGGCCTGCCGGCTCGGAGTAGGCCTGTGGCGCAATGGCTTGGGGCGTTACGCACTCAAAAGCGCTTCCAGTTTTTCCTGATCGGCAACAAAGCGCCGGATTCCGTCGCTCAGTTTTTCCGAGACCATTGGGTCCTGATTATTCGCCAACAGAAAAGCGCTGTGGCTGAGCGCCGCGGGTGGGGGCGATCTGTCTCCAACATCAGAGAGGCGTCGCGGCAGGTCGTTCTCATCGGCCTCCAACTGCTGTAACAGATCGGGGCTGATCGTCAGGCGATCACAGCCGGCAAGCGCCTCAACCTGGCCTGTGTTTCGGAAACTCGCCCCCATGACGACGGTGTTGTATCCGTGGGCCTTAAAGTGTCCAAAGATCTGCGTGACCGACTGCACGCCCGGGTCCTCCGTTGCGTCTTTGATGACGAGGTCCGTGTTGGCGGTATACCAGTCTGTAATCCGGCCGACAAAGGGCGATATAAGGAACACACCCGCATCGGCACAGGCACAGGCCTGCTCAAAACTGAAGATCAGCGTGGCGTTGCAGTGGATGCCGCGTTGCTCAAGCATTTCCGCCGCGCGGATCCCCTCCCAGGTTGCCGCCACCTTAATCAGGACACGGTCCTTGCCGATGCCTGCATCTTCATAGAGTCCGATGAGTTTCTCGGCTTTGGTGATGGTCGCCTCGGTATCAAAAGAGAGACGGGCGTCGACCTCCGTGCTGATGACGCCGGGGATGACCTGGTTGATCTGTGCGCCGACGCTCACTGCGAAGCGGTCGACCTTGTCAGCCACAGCCTCTTGAGACGCCGTCAGCGCCGCGACTTCGTCAGCAAATTCCGGCAAGGCCGCGGCCTTCAGCAGCAGCGAGGGGTTGGTGGTGGCGTCCGTGGGTTTCAGCCGTGTAATGGCCTCGAGATCACCCGTATCAGCCACAACCGTGGTCATGGTGCGCAGTTGTTCCAGCTTATTCATGATTTACCGCTCGCGTGGGGCCGAGCACAGCAGTGCCCATTCTTGCTATCAATAGAGAGCTTAGCAGAGCGATCCCGTTTGTGGGCGTAGCCTCTATACTGCGCGCTCAGACACCAACGGAAAACTTGCTATGCATGCCATGAAGCTCACCGCCCCGGGCGGCCTCGAACAGCTCCACCTCGCCGAGATTGAACCCCGCGCGCCAGGATTTGGCGAGATACAGGTCGAGATCAAGGCCACCTCACTCAACTTCCATGACTACGCAGTCGTGACGGGGTTGATCCCGGCGGACGATGGGCGGATCCCGATGTCTGACGGCGCCGGTGTGGTGACCGCGGTCGGGGAGGGTGTCACGACTTTTTCCGAGGGGGATCGGGTCTTAAGTTACTTCTTTCCCAATTGGGCGGGCGGCCGACCCACTCTGCCCAATTTGTTAGGCGTGCCGGGTGATCACGTTGACGGCTTTGCTGCGCAGACCGTGACCATGCCAGCCTCAGCCTTTAGCCGTATGCCTGCCAACCTCGATTTTGATGCGGCGTCGACCCTGAGCTGCGCGGGTTTGACCGCCTGGCGCGCCCTCGTGGTCGAGACGGCTCTCAAGCCCGGGGACTGGGTGCTAGTGCAGGGCAGCGGTGGCGTGTCGGTGGTGGCATTGCAAATGGCACGCATGATGGGGTGCCGTGTGATCGCCACCTCGTCCTCAGACGCAAAGCTGGAGCGACTCGGCGCGTTGGGCGCCGAGCACCTGATTAATTATAAGACCCACGCCAACTGGGGGGAGCAAGCGTTTGAGCTGACCGGGGGCGCAGGCATCGATCTCGTGGTGGAAGTCGGCGGCCCGGGTAATCTGCCTCAGTCGATCAGCGCGCTGGCGGTGGATGGCTGCATCAGCCTGATCGGCGTGCTCACCGGTTGGTCGGGAGAGGTACCGACTGCAGCACTGATGACGAAGAACGGCAGGCTTAGCGGTATTACCGTGGGCAGTCAGCTGGATCAAGCTAATATGATTGCGGCGGTCGAGGCACACGACATGCAACCGGTCATCGATAAAACCTACCCGCTCGCTGAGCTGGCTGACGCCTTTAGATATCAGGAGTCGCAGCAGCACTTTGGCAAGATCTGCGTCAGTCTCTGACGCTAATCCCGTTTGTGATGGGTCCGGTTTTGTCCTAGGGTGGAAACCGTTAATTGAATAAACAAAGGGAGAAACAGATGAGACGTTTATTGATTGGAGCGGTGATTGCTGCTCTTGGCATCACCGCTCAGGCAGGCGAGCCCGATGGCGCGCATGACGGCGCTGAATGGCAGATCTGGGCTTACTCTTCGGCGGCGCCGGCGCCGCTCGGCATCAACGCAACGGTACTTGGACTCGATGGCTCGGTACTCCGCGCAGGGACCAATGGTTGGACGTGCATGGTGGGCAACCCACGCCCCGCGCCGGAGGGCGGCTGGCCCACGGCTCACGCCGCCATGCCGGTGTGTACGGATGATGTGGGCATGAAGTGGATGAGCGATTTCATGGCGGGCAAGGATCCAAATATTGAGCGCGACGCGTTCATGTGGATGCTTCACGGTGATGTGGGTGAGGACAACACCACCGCCGGCGTGCTCAATAAAGCGGATGCTAAAGATCCCTCGCAGTGGATCGAGTCGGGCCCACATTTGATGCTGTTGCCCCGCGATCCCTCGTCCCTGGATGGCATGAGCGATGACTTCAACACCGGCGCGCCCTATGTGATGTTTCCAGGGACGCCAGGTGCGCACGTCATGATCCCAACCGACGGCTACTACGAGTACCAGGATCCACAATAGAGCCCGACCGGGGTCTTGCCTGCGTGCGGGCCCCGCCACTCAAGGAGAGCACCGATGACAGTGATCAAAACGACAGCGCTCGCGCTGATGGCCCTGCTGATATCCGCGACGGTTGTAGCCGGCCACCACGAGAAAGGGGAAGGCCCCATGTTGGCTGCCAAGCCCGGCCAGATCATGATTGTTTATTACTGGCCCTGCGCCGATGCGGATACCGGGCTCACGCTCATCAAGGAGATGATTGCCTATGAGCGTGACGCCTCGCCCCATCCTTACTCGGCGGCACCGGCGATCCATTCAGACGGCGCATTGGTGTCGGTCGATGTGCATTCTTCAGCCGAGTCGATGGAGAAAGCCGTCGCCTGGCAGGAGGCCGACGCAGCGTGGCAGGCACAATTTGCCAAGATGGCAGCTGCTTGTGGGTCAGCAGACGATCTTTCAGTCAATGTCTTGACGATGCAGTAAGTGCAATGCTGAGAGAAAAACCCGGCAGCTGCCGGGTTTTTTTTGGTGTGTTTCCTAACGTTTTGGTGAGCACCCGGGGGGCTACATCCGATCAGATTTATCGTCTCGTTCTTCGCGGACTTGTTTCCGATGCTCCCAGATGGCATAGGCCGCGCCCACGACTGCTAGTGCGACTAATAGCAATACCTGCGTGAGGCTGAACCCATACAGGCCGCATTCGGTGAGGCGCTCGATAAAGGAATAGGTGCTGACGGGGCAATCCATCTGCTGCTCGCTGTTATGGCATCAGGTCACCAGTGTAAGCGTTTAACGTCCGTTCTCTAAAGACTGGGCGCGCAATCTTGAGTGACTGAAGTCAGGAGCGTGTGGTGGTAGCCAGCGAATCTACTCCTGATTGCTAATTTGTTCCTGAAGCGCCTCCAGCTCTGCTGACGTACCCAGCATGCCGCCCTCGATCTCATGCCCCAGCGCATACTGTGGCGGCACGATCTCGGGGTGCTCTCCGGGTTTGCCAGGCGGGGTGTAGTAACCCAGCGCATATTGGCCCATTGAGTAGCCAATCAGCTCCTGCAAAGGCTGGTCGAGGTCTTTGGCGATTTCCGGTGGGCAGGTCAGATACTGGTTTTCTTCCTGGCGCAGCCAGCCCAGCGTGTAAGTGATGTTGATACCGATCCGGTCGGCATCGCTGCGGTTGTCTCCGCCGCCGTGGAAGACCGATCCGGAGTACACCAGCACTGAGCCCGCGCGCATTGTCGCCTGGGTGACTTGCTCGGGCTCGATCTTTACGTCATCGGGCCACTGGGTGCTGCCTGGAACCACTTGCGTTGCGCCGTTCTCGGAGGTGAAGTCGGTGATCGCCCAAATCGTGTTGAACTGCGGTTCCACATGAGCGAGATGCGAGCCCCAGGCCCAGCGGTCGCGGTGAATCAGCTGTGCCGTCTCACCCGGGCCAATGCGAATGATCTGCGTCAGGTGCAGCTGCACGGTCTGGCAGTAGGGCTCGAGAAAGAGCTTACAGGGCGCGAGAATATCGGGGTGTGCAATCAGCTCCCGACATTTTTGTGAGCGCACCATCAATCCACCCGTGCGTGTGGTTTTGAAGCCGGCGAAGTCATCAAACCCAAGGTTGGAGCCTTCCATGTAGGGGTCGGTTTCCGTTCTCAGCTGGGCGATGAACTCGGCGCTCAAGACATCATCGATGATGATGGCGCCGTCTTCCTTGACTGCATCGGCTAGGGTCTGTGCTTCGGTATCGAGTGAGAAATGTCTAATCTCGGGCATGGTATTGACTCCACGTTAGCCCAATATGGCTACGCACTTGATTTCGATTTTGAGGGCGGGGTCTACCAGTGCACCTACTTGCACGAGCGTCTGGCTAACCTCAGGTGCTTTGCCGTAAATCATGTGCCGCTCAGTAAATAGTGCCTCGACCTGCGCCATGCAGTCGTTCACGTCGGTCACGAACCAAGTCTCGTCGACAATGTTGTCCATATCGGCGCCGAATTCGGCCAATACCGCCGCCACGTTTTGATAGGCGAGCTTCATCTGCGAGAGTAGGTCCTCAGGTGTGGTGCCTGCTTCATCCATCCCTACCTGGCCCGCCATGTACAGCGTATTCCCAACTTGAACGCCTTGGCTGAATAGATCGGCGTAGGGGCCACTGCGAAATAATTTTTTCTCGATAGACATGCGAGTTCTCCGATGTAGTTGGCTTGAGGGCACCTGCTATTCAGCGGCGGCTTTTACCTTCGCTGACGGCGCCTTTTACCCTCATTACTTATTGTGTCCCGCGAGATTAGCATCAGACCTGGCGAAGTAACCGTGCAGAAAGTGACAACTATAACAAATGTTAGCTATTTATTGTTTAGCTAGTATAGATTGGAGTCCGAGAGGATTGTTTTTCTCGAAAAGGCTTGGTCTACCATTGCTCTAAAAGTTCAGCCATCAGACACTGGTTCGGGTTGATAGGAAATTCCATGATGCAAATGACGCGTGTTTTGTCACTGGCCACAGCGGTTTGGCTGTCGACGTTAGCGCTAGTAGCGCAGAGCGCTGAGCGACCTAATGTGGTGCTCATGCTCGCCGACAATCTCGGTTTTGGCGATATCGGTGCCTACGGCGGCGGGGCCGTGTTGGGCACGCCGACCCCAAGCCTTGATGCACTGGCGGCTGAAGGCCTTATGCTCACCCAGTTTTTTGTCGAACCCGGCTGCACCCCTTCCCGGGCGGGTCTTATGACCGGTCGCTACAGCGTTCGTTCGGGGCTTAACAGCATTATCGTGGCGGGCACACCGCTCACGTTGAAAGACGAAGAGTTCACCATTGCCGAGCTGTTTAAGAAGCATGGCTATCGCACCGGCATGATGGGCAAGTGGCATCTCGGGCAGGAGGCGCAGAGCCTGCCGACCAACCAGGGTTTCGACACTTATCAGGTCGGCATTCTGGAAACAACCGATGGCACCTTGTATCCCGAGTCAATGCGACGCTCCGGCTTATCTGAGGCGGCAATTGAGCAGGCTCAGCCCTATATCTGGGCATCCAATGAAAGCGGTGAATTGGAGAAGGTCAGACCCTACGATCTTGACTATCGCGATGAGATTGAGGGCGATATCGCCCGCGCCGCGAGCGCATTTATTGAGGCTAACGCAGACGAAGACGAGCCCTTTTTCCTCTATGTCGGTTGGTCGAGCGTTCACTACCCGGCCGGTGTGTCCGAGGCCTTTCGCGGACGGTCACCCGCTGGCCGCTACGGCGATATGTTCATAGAGCATGATCACAGTGTGGGCGTGGTGCTAGATGCCATTGATGACGCGGGCATTCGCGACAACACGGTGGTCATCTATATCTCTGACAACGGCCCAGTCTCCTATGAGGGCAAGGACCACGATTTTCTCGGTAGCTCCGCAGGCCCGTTTAGAGGTGAGGTGGGTGATGTGCTGGAGGGCTCGCTGCGCGTGCCCGGCATCGTGCGCTGGCCGGGTCAGGTGCCGGTTCGCAAGAGCAACGAGATGGTGGCGATCCACGATTTCCTGCCTACATTTGCCGCCTTGCTTGATGACACTTTGCCAGCAGAGCGACCGATCGACGGCCGCAACCAGCTGCCGTTCTTTCTCGGTGAGAGCGAATCATCGGCCCGAGAGGACTACCTCGCGTTTATCGATGGGGAAATTAGCGCAGTGCGCTGGAGACATTGGCGGCTCTATCCCAAGCAGATCATCGCGTCTTCCGGTAACCCGTCTGCACACGGGGTCTACGCAACGCGTGCCGAGGGCACCGGGTATCCGGCGATCTTCAACATCACCCGCGATCCGCGCGAGGAGATGAACGTGGTGGGCACCGAGGCCTGGGTCATTGGTGCCTACATGAAAATCATTGGCGCTTATCAGGCGAGCATCAAGGAGTACCCCAATCCGCAGGGATTCTCGTTAACCACATTCCCCAAATAGTAGTCGCCCGACCATAAAAAAGCCCGGCAAGTTAGCCGGGCACAGAGAGAACATCTCGAGGTCCACCCCCAGGTGGACCGTTAGGTTAGGTGCTTTTCATGACCGAGTGATGAACGGCCCATGACAGTGCGATGAACACAGGTTTGAGGCCACTGCTCCGCCGCCCGAATACACGCCAGTCCAAGGCCTCTCTAGCGCCTTGCTACGCGGCTTTTTGATTTAGCCTTGCCTGTAATGCTGTTAGTCGTTTGCGGGTAATGGTCGGCACGCCACTGGTTTGCTGCCCAAAGCACTCGGGATCCAAAGCCAGCCAGGGAATAGTCGCGACCTTGTCGCGCTCCTCAGTGAGTGCCAGTACGGCGGCGTCTCGCGCCTCATAGAAATGCCAGGCATCAGGTAGCGGCGACGCTCGCTCAAACAGTTCCCGGCCGCGCTCCACGCGGTCGTAGAGATGAGCGCGAATAAGCCCGTGGGTAGGGATCATGCGCCGCCGTGTCTGGACCGCAGCCCGGGTTTGCAGGATAAACCAGGCCTTGGGGGTGATGCCCACAATGGGCCACCACTGGTAGTGCCAGTCGGGACTGCGCTGCAGAAAAGCCTCCAACGCCAAATATTGTGCGCTCAGGCAGGCGCCCGTTTTTTTGCCCAGGGCAAACTGTGCCTCGTACACCGATTGAAAATATGCTGCCTTGTCCATTCAGCCTCCTTGCCGAGTGGTCGCTGCTGTGACGGCGCTCGTTCCTAAAAAAAGGCCCCGCAAAGCGGGGCAAAGAAGGAGCCACTCAAAAAAACCGGCAGATCGGGGGTTGGTCTGAAGATCAGGCCAACTCAGAGGTCGCCGATCTGCCGATGAATCCAGTATCGGTGGGTAGCATTGAAAAGAATTGACTGCATGCGCCAAGCGGTTGGCAGAAAGCGCCAACTCAGCGGGCTAGCGCATGACTAAGGAGCGCTAGTCGCTGACTGAATGGCGGAGATGGGTCTGGGAAAGGGGGTCAGCGCTAGCGCGCCAACCCCCCGCTGATTCGCCTTACGCCGTGCCGTCGATTTCCTGATAGTAGGCCATCAGAATCTCAGCCACCTCAGGGCGCGAGAATTCGGGCGGTGGCGCAATGCCTTGCCCCAACATCTCGCGCACCTTGGTGCCCGAAAGCAGTACGAAGTCCTCAGGACTGTGGTCGGGCGCGTCGCGCATCATGACCACGCGCTCTAATTTTTTGCTGAACGCGGTGTGGTCGGCGCGATAGATCTCGAGCGCCAATGCGCCTTCGGGCACTTCCTCGTCAAAGATGGTTTGAGCATCAAAGCCGCCGTAGTAGCTCCCCACCCCTGCGTGGTCGCGACCTACAATCAGGTGGGTACAGCCTGCGTTCTGGCGGAACACGGCGTGTAGCACCGCTTCACGGGGGCCGGCGTAGAGCATGTCAAAGCCATAGCCGGTCACCATCACCGTGTTGGGGGGAAAGTACAGGTCGACCATTTTACGGATCGAGGCGTCGCGCACGTCGGCGGGGATATCGCCCGGCTTCAACTTTCCCAGCAGCATATGAATGAGCACGCCGTCGGCCGAGAGGTCTTCCATTGCCATACGGCACAGCTCTTCGTGGGCGCGGTGCATGGGGTTTCGGGTTTGGAAGGCGACTACGCGCTCCCAACCCCGCTCGGCAATCTCGCTTCGGATCGCCATCGCGGTGCGGAACGTGTCGGGGAAGTCCTCCTCAAAGTAGGAGTAGTTGAGCACTTCGATAGGACCTGAGATCACGGTACGGCCCTGCGCGGTGAAGGCCGCCACGCCGGGGTGCTCGGGGTCATCGGTGCGGAACACTTTTTCGAGAATGGTCGCCACGTCCTCATCCGAAAGGGTCTCGATAGCCTCAACCTTCATCACTGCCAGCAAGGGGTGGCCTTCGCAGTTGGGGTCGGTGAGCGCGAGGCGCTGGCCGGCCTCTACCGGGCAGCTCTCGGCCAGATTGACCACGGGTACGGGCCAAAACAGACCGTCGGTCGTGCGCAGTTTCTCCGCCACCGAAAGCGCGTCGGCGCGATTCATATAGCCAGCTAACGGCGTGAAGTAGCCCGCACCCATCATCACGGCGTTGGCCGCGGCAGCTGAGCTCACCATTAGGGAGGGGAGGGTGAGTGCTTCGGCTTCGAGTTCGGCGCGCCGGGTGTCATCAACAATCAGGGGGCGCAGCTCGTCCGCGCCGTGGGGTGCAATCAATGCCATGGTATCTCTCGGTTACAGGGCTTTATCAAGCGGCTGCTGGAATCAGCCCTTGCTTTTCCAACAATGCGATCAGGTGCTCAACTTCTTCTGCCAGCGATTGCTGGTCGGTATGCAAATGCACCTCCGGCGCCTCGGGAGCCTCGTAGGGGTCATCGATACCGGTGAAATTCTTGATCTCCCCCGCGCGGGCCTTCTTGTAGAGCCCCTTGGGGTCGCGTTCCTCTGCCGCCTCGAGGCTGCAGTCGACGAACACTTCGATGAACGGCATGTTGTCGGCCTCGTGCAGTTCGCGCACGATCTGGCGATCGACCAGATACGGGCTGATGAAGCTGCTCAGTACAATCACGCCGCCATCGACAAACAATTTGGAGACCTCACCCACACGACGAATGTTCTCGGCGCGATCCTCAGCGCTAAAACCCAGGTTCTTGTTGATACCGAGACGAATGTTGTCACCATCGAGTCGGTACACCAGCACGCCGCGCTGGTAGAGCGCCTGCTCAAGCGCCACTGCGATGGTGCTCTTGCCCGAACCCGACAGGCCGGTAAACCACAGGGTTGCGCCGCTGTGACCCAGTAATTGGGCGCGTTCGGGGCGATTGATCTCACCGCCGTGCCAGTGCACGTTGGTGGCTTTTTGCTCACTCATGGGGGTGGTCCTCACTACGGAGGCGGCATTCTACGCGGCGGGTGCGGTGCAGAAAAGGGTGAAGACAGATTTACTCTTGGGATTCCCGCCAGTCAGCGTAGTGCAAATGCTGCAAGGGAGAGTGAGCGTTGGGCTGCGACTGTACCCGTTCGCTGACGCCCAGCACGCCCACCGCAAGCGCGGCAGCCAGCATAAGCAGTGCCATCGCACCATTATCACGAGGCATGATGAATCCCCCCTTTACCGCAACACCGCGACGATGATGCCGCTGTGTACGATGTAGGTGGCGCCGCGCAACAAGTAAGTATCCGTCATCTGCGTGTTGCCGCCGACCTCGTTGCGATCGCTCGACAGGTGCAGCGCGTCGGAGCAAATGAGCGCACGCTCCGAACCACCCAGCATCGGAATCAGCGAGTCACCGCAGGGTGCAGTGGCTGTCAGATGCGCGCGCCAATCGCGATAGCGCGCAAAATCCTCACGCTGGGGGTTATCCAGTGCGGCAGATTCTTGGCTGAGCGCCAGCATGGCGACCCAGGCGGCGACGCCCGCTGCGGTGCGTAAAGTTTTCTGTGTATCGGCTCTCATACCCGTGATCTCCCATTAAAACTGCCGTCCGTGGCAACGGGGTCATCCTTGAGTTGGATCGCGGGGTTTAGCCGGTGCTGTCTTACGACAGCTGGGGGACTCCCCTGCGAACACCCTCAGTATCGGCAAGAGGCGGTTATAAAGATTGGCTCGATACGCCAAGGTGTTGGCCAAATCGGCCAACGACTCACCACTGGCCAACAACAAGGTTTGATCAGCGCTAAACGGGCAATGACTGTGCGGCAGAGGGGCGCGTACAGGTGCCCAATATAGAAAGCTTGTTTCGGAAAGGCCAAAACTGAGAGACGGTGGATTTAGTTGAGAGAGGTCTAGAAGGGGTGAATCGGGCAGAGCAGCGTCGAAAAGCCGCTGTTTACAGCGGCCAAACCAGCAAAATCATCGGAATCGCTGTGGCGACCACCAGAATCTCGAGCGGCAAACCCATGCGCCAGTAATCGCCAAAGCCGTAACCGCCCGGGCCCATGATGAGGGTGTTGTTCTTATGGCCGATGGGCGTCAGAAACGCGCAGGAGGCGGCGACGGCAACCGCCATCAGAAAAGGATCCGGGCTCACCTGCAGCCGCTCGGCCACGTCGAGGGCAATGGGTGCGGCAATCAGCGCGGTGGCGACATTGTTGAGCACATCGGAGAGGGTCATGGTCACCAGCATGAGCGCCGCGAGTATCAGCATCACGGGCCAGCCGTCGGTGCCCCTTACAAACAAATCGGCGAGCAGTTGGGTGCCACCGCTCGCCTCCAGCGCCACGCTGATCGGGATCATGGCGCCCAGTAACACCACCACCGGCCACTCGATCGACTCATACACCTGCGACAGCGGCACGATATCAAGCACGATGTACAACACCGCCACGCAGGCGAGTGCCATGGGAAGATAGATGAGTTCAAGGCTCGCCAGCACAATGGCGCCGGCAAAGATCAGAATCGCCCGGCGGGCTTTTTCCCGCTGAATCACGTCGAGCCCGCGGGGCGCCAATGGCAGGCATCCGAGCCATTCGATGATGTCGTCGAGGGTCTCCTCGGGGCCCAATAACAGCAGCAGATCACCGGCCTGAATTTCGACTTCGCGCAACCGCTCTCTTAGGCGCACGCCGTTGCGGGAAATGCCCAAAAGAATGACGCCGCGACGGTAACGCAGCCGCATAACGGCCTCGGTGCGGCCCACCATGCGCGAGGTCTGTGGCACGGCCACCTCGCGCATCACAGTCGTGCCCGATAACGCCTTTGAGGGCCGGTCTGAATCGGCGTAGCTGAGCGCCACCGTGCCCGCGAAAGCCTCGATGCCATCGGGTCCACCCTCAACGACGATGCGATCCTCGGCCTGCAGCGTGGCCCGCGCCGCCATACCCGGCAGCCGCTCACCATCGCGCATCAGGCCGAGTATCTGAACGCCGGCCTCGTCGGCCTGCGTGTCGAGCAGCCGGAGTCGCTGGCCGACCACCTCCGCTTCGGCGGGCACCCGCAGCTCGACCAGATAGCTCTCAAGGTCTTCGATCGAGGAGGGCATGCTCGCTGTAGTGCGCTCCACAGGAATCAACCGCCAGCCAATGAGCGCCACATAGGCAATACCGACTGCGGCCACCACCAAACCCACCGGGGCAAAGTCGAACATGGTGTAAGGATCGCCCAGCGCTTCGCCGCGGAAAGTCGCGATCACAATATTGGGGGGTGTGCCGATCAAGGTGATCATCCCGCCCAGGATCGAGGCGAAAGAGAGGGGCATCAGCGTGAGCCCCGGGTTGCGCTTGGCTTTTTCCGAGGCCTGCAGGTCGATGGGCATGAGCAGCGCGAGGGCGGCGACGTTGTTCATCACGGCCGACAGTGCAGCCGATACGCCCGCCATCACGCCAATGTGTCGCCGGATACTGCGTGCGCCGTCCAAGATCGCCCCGGCCATCATCTCGATGGCACCGGAGAGGTAGAGCCCGCGGCTGATAATGAGCACCAGCGCAATGATGATGACCGCGGGGTGGCCAAACCCGGCAAACACCTCATCTGTTGGCACCAGCCCAAGCAGGTAGGCGATTAGCAGCGCGCCAAAAGCCACCAGATCGTAGCGGTAGCGGCCCCAGATCAGAAACACGAACAGCGCGCCGATCAGGGCAAACAAGATTCCTTGGTCAGGTGTCACGGCAGTGGTCCTGGTCAGTCTGCAGCCGTAACCTGGCGCTCCAGCTCTTCATGAAAATGGCTAACGCGGCATTCGATCTCATTCAGCCAGCAACCCTGAAATCCCTCGGAGTGCATGCCCTGTTGCGCGTTTGCCAGCAGTGACAGATCCTGGTCGATGGTGTCGGTCATGGTGGCCTTTCCGGCGATCACATCGGAGTAATCAAAAGACTCCCACTCGGGCCGCCCGCGCTTGCCGGTGGTCTCGTTGCGCTTTTCCTTCAAGTTATTAGTGCCCTCCAGAAAACGCTGCTCTTCGCTGTTGGGGAAGCGCTCAAAAGACAGCTTGTCCAAATAGCACAGGTTGGGGTCGGTGGCGTGGGGCCGCAGCCGCATCAGCCACAGCATCTCGGGTTGATAGGTGAGGATGGCGTTGGGGAACACGTTGGTCTGTATGACATCTGTGAGTTCTTCATCCGTGAAGTTGCCGTAGTAGGGCTCGGTTTTTTCGAGCTCACGCTTGGCGACCCTTACCGCCGCCTGAATCTCGTCGACCTTCCCTTCGTATTGTGCGGGGTCGAGACCAAAGGCCTCGAGCTGCATCGTCAAAAGATCGGTGGGCTTGTCCGGGGTGGAGAACAGCGAGTCGGTGGTGGCGCCAGGTACCCAGACCCGGGTATGGCCGCCCTCGTAGCACTCGCTCAATGATTCGGTGCAATCCACAAACCGCCGATGCTGCGGGTGCAGATAGTGCACGTGGTAGAGCTCGCTGAAGTTATCGAGCACCGCCTTCCAGTTGCAGTTGATCGACACGGTCTGGTCCTGCACCAGCGTGAGGTTGCCGAACTCATAGTGTTCCATGATCGGCAGCATGTCTCTCAAAAAGACATCAAGCGGTTCGGCGTCGGCGTCGAGGTTAATCCAGTAAAAACCCAGCGCTTCTTCGCAGCGCACCTTAGGCAGGCAGATGGTTTGCTCAGGCAGGCCCTCCTGAAAGCCTTCCTGATGGGGGGCATAGATCAGGTCGCCATCGGTGCCATAACGCCAGCTGTGGTAAGGGCAGCGGAAATTCTCGGTGTTGCCGGAGTGGTCATCGACCAGCCGCACACCGCGGTGTTGGCACACGTTGTAAAAGGCCTGCACGGTGCCGGCACCGTTGCAGGTGAGCAGTATGCTCTCGGGGCCCAGGTCAAAGACCACATAGTCGCCTGGCTCGGCGAGGTCCGATACATGCACGGCGGCGATCCAGCTCTTGGCCCACACGGCCTGCCACTCACGCGCGGACCAGTCGGTGCTGATGTAGCGCTCCTTGGAGAAATTTTTGATCTGCCCGCTGTAGGCCTCGCGGCCCTGCTGGTTGAGTGGCTGTTTGGCGTTCATACCTGTGCCTCGGTGTCCTTGTCGTCTCAGTCAGTCACTGAGCAGGGTAGTGAACTGCTGTTCCAGCGTTGCCACCCCGGCTCCCACCAGAGACTCTACTGCAAGCGCGGCCTCATCGGGAAATATCGCGCTTTTGCCATCACATATGCCAGTCACGATGGTGGCGGCACTCTCCATGGCATCGGCGAGTGGCGCGGTGCTGCCTGCGGTCATGTCGGTGGCGGTAGGGCCTGGGTACACCCCGATGCATTGGAACTTCGGGTGTTTCAGCCGTAGTCCCTGAGTGGCGGCATGCAGCGCCGCCTTACTGGTGCAATAGCTTTCGCAGCCGGGCACGCTGGCGAAGGCGGCCATCGAAATCATATTCACAATCATCGGTTGGCTACTCGCGCGTAGCCTCGGCAGCAGGGCATCAATGAGTGTGAGCGGGCTGTGCAGGTGCAGGTCCATCATGGCCTCGAGATTGGCCATCTCTTCGGCGGGATCTGCCGCGGTAGGGATAAGGATGCCGGCGTTGTTAATCAGCACGTCGAGCTCACCAATGGATGCCACCGCAGCGGCTATCGAGTCACTGCGCTGAATATCAAGTTTGCACCAGCTGATGCGGGGGTCATCGAAGTCGCCCGGGGTTTTTCGGTAACCCGCGTGGATTATTTTCGGTGAGTACTGCAAGATCGTCTTGCAGAGCGCGGCCCCTAAGCCGCGGTTGGCGCCGGTGATGAGTACCGAGCGATCCTTGAGATCAAACCGTGGCAGGGTGGGGGCCTTTGGCATCAGTCATAAACAATAAAAAGTGAGGCTTAAATGAAACAGTTTGCGAGCGGACATGCAATGCAGAGTGCCTGGGTGGTCGATGACCTCGACGCGGCGGTCGATGCGTGGCTCAAAGTAGGCATCGGGCCATTCTTCTTTGTGGAGTACACCCCGGAACTGTTTGAGGACAGCACCTACCGGGGCAGTCCCAGCCCGATCTCAATGAAGATTGCGCTTGCACAGGCGGGGGATATGCAAATTGAGCTTATTGAGCCCACCGGCGAGCAAGCAAACATTTACCGAGACACAGTGCCTGAGGGCAAAACGGCTTTCCATCACCTTTGCTACTGGACTGACGATCTGAATGGCGAGATCGCCAGTTTGGCAGCTCAAGGCTACGAGCTGGCAGCGACCGGTACGGTAGCCGGCAGTGGCGCGACCTTCGCCTATGTCGACACCAGCCCGGTGCTGGGCCATATGACGGAGCTTCTCACTTACTCAGACGACATCAAGGGGCTCTTTGATATGGTGGCGGCGGCCTCGATCGATTGGGACGGCAGTGACCCCAAGCGCCAGTTGGGCTAGGAGGCAACCATGGCCTATACAGCAGAACAGCTCTCCGACATGCAGTGCATCCGCGACGCGGCACTGCGCTATTGCCGCGGCGTAGATCGTCTCGATGTCGAGCTGATGAAGTCGGCGTACTGGGAGGGCGCCACCGATGACCACGGGGTGTTTGTGGGGGACGCCTGGGAGTTCTGCGAGATGTGCATGGAGGCACACCTGCCCTGGCGCAGCACTAACCACTGTATTTTGAATCACGCCATTGAGCTCATCGATGCGCACACCGCCACGGGCGAAATTTATAACGTGACCTACCTGTTTCAGGATGCAGAGCCGGTGCTTGACCTGTGGGTGGGGCGCTACCTCGACAAGTACGAGAAGCGCGGCGATGAGTGGCGCATTATTGAGCGCGTGTGTGTGCATGAAGGCACTCATTCGGCGCCGGTGAATGCCATGGAATTTGATACCAGCAACTTCCGGCAGGGGAATTTTGATCGCCCCTCGGCCGGTCGACCAGTTGGGCCGTAAGTGGGTGAGTAGCAAAATCACAACCGCCTTGATGGCGGCAGTGGTCGTGACGTCTACTGCACATACTCTCTCTCGGGTGATGGAGAGCAAGGGACTGCGTCGCGAGGCAATGCACGCCTGTAATCATTTGCTCACACTCCATGAGATACCCCAGCACGTGCCTGCTGCTGCCCAGCTGGCCATGGCTCGCTACATTAAGAACCCTCGAGAGATCGCTCACTAACGCTCGGAAAATCGCTGGAACCGAGCGATACGACTTCATTTTTTTGACGTATGAGATGCGTTAGCGTTTCGACATCGCAGACCACTACGTGGTTCAGGACTGACCTCAATGAACAGACAATCGATGCAAAGCCTTGTTGCGCAATGCGCGATCAGTGTGATGCTGGTGGCCGGTTCGGCGAAAGGCGATGACAGTGTCGCGGTCAGTGATCAAACACCACCAAGGCAGTACACGTTCTCTTGGATGTTTGCTGAATCGGACAGCATGAAGCCGCGCGGCGGCACGACCTCGGGGCCAGAGGTGCAGTTGGATACGCGGACATCGGAGGCGTTTGCTGGCCTGCAGGCAGCCGGCCTCGATGACAGGGAGCGCGACCGTCGCGCCATTCTGGCCATGGCGGGTGATTACCGCACCAGCTTTGATTTTATTGAGACGATCGGTTTCACCGAGGGTTATCAGCCCAGAGCGCCCTATCAGAGCTGGGGCACCGAGCGGGTCTATGTGGTAGCTAATGAGCCAGAGTTTGTCAGTTTGCAGCACATTATCGTGATGCACTTTTTAGACGCTGACGGTTTTGAGTCTGACGCCATGGTGGTCAAGCACTGGCGCCAAGATTGGCAATACGAGGACGCAGAAGTGCACGCGTTTCAGGGGCGTGGCGCCTTTGCTCGCCGAGTACTGGATCAAGCGAGTCAAAAGGGCGCCTGGACCCAGACGGTCTTTCAGGTCGACGACTCGCCGCGGTACGAAGCGGTAGGGCGTTGGACTCACGCATCTGGAGTGTCGTATTGGCAGTCAGATGATCGGCGCAGGCCGCTTCCCAGACGCGAGTTCAGTGTCCGCGATGACTATCAAGCGTTGTACGGTTCGCACCGTATTACCATCACGCCCGCGGGCTGGACGCAGGAAGAGGATGCCCTGAAGTTGGTGTTGGATGAGAACAATCGACCGTCTAGCTCGCGGCCTTATCTGGCGCGGGAAGCCGGTCTGTCCCGCTACGACCGCGTGCTCGATTATGACTTTAGCGCCGGTGACGAGTATTGGCAAAATACGGGCGCGTTTTGGTCGCGGGTGCGTCATTACTGGGACGCCCTCTATAAAGCAGAGTCAGCGTTCAGCTTCGTTAAGTCGGCAGAGGGTATGCCGATGTTCATGGCCCTTTTTGGTATGGCTGGGGAGGACTATGAATCTGAAGCCGATATGGATACGGCTATTGCCGCGCTTCTGGCTTCATACGTTACCATTGCGCCGCTCACTGATAGCTGAGATATGAACCGCTCATTCCCCAAGTCCGATAGTGCTGTAGCTGTGCGAGAAAGAACCAAAACCTGTGACTCCTGCTCGGCCCAGACGCCGACGCTGTATCGATGCCGGTCCAATCGGCTCAAGAACTGGAAGTTTTACTGTCGGCGCTGCACCGAGCGCCTGAAGGCGGAGCGCCCCGACAGCTACCAGTACGGTGGCACCTGGAAGCGTTTTAAACACTAGCGCTTTCGCCAACCCTACGGCGCAACAAAGCGGTCGTCGAAAAGTCATTCATACGCCCACCTAAACTGTCTCTGGAACTTCGTTACACTCCCGTCATGGATCTCATCTTCATGGCACTGCCTGTCTTTGCGTTTCTGATCGTGGCAGAGGTGGTCTTCACTTCGCTTCAGGGCGGCGGGGTGTACGCACTCAAAGACTTCGCTGGTTCGATGTCGCAGCTGGGCATCAACAGCATTGTGCGCCTGGGTACCGGCGGTGCGCTCATTGGCCTGCACTTTTTTCTCTATCAGTTTCGTGTGTTTGACGTGCCCAACACGGTGTGGGGCTGGATCTTCACCTTCGTGGTGATCGACTTTGTTTTTTATTGGTATCACCGGGCCCAACACCGGGTGCGGTTTATGTGGTGTGCGCACGTCGTGCATCACTCGAGCGAGCACATGAATTTGGGCACCGCGCTGCGCCAATCACCCACCGGCCCCTTTACCCGCGCGCTGTTTTACTGGCCGCTGCCGCTGCTGGGTTTTCATCCGCTACTGGTAGCCAGCGCCGGCGCCGTGGCGACCATTTACGGTTTCTGGACTCACACCGAGGTGGTCAAAAAACTGTGGGGGCCGCTGGAGTGGCTGTTGGTCACGCCGTCGCACCATCGCGCGCACCATGGCTCTAACCCCGAATACGTCGACAAAAACTATGGCAACGTGTTCATTGTGTGGGACCGGCTGTTCGGCACCTTCGAGCCCGAGGTGGCGCGGGTGCGCTACGGGCTGTTGACCAATATCAACACCTACAACCCGCTGCGGATTGCCTTCGCCGAGTGGGTGCGATTATTCAAAGATTCTTTTCAGGCGCGGTCATTCGCGCAGCTGGGGCAGTTGTGGTTGCGACCGCCCCGCAGCCAACCGGTGCTCGCCGAGCCTAATTAGCCGCCGGCCTGCTGCTCGGCAATCCACACCTCGATCGATTCCTCCAGCATCGGCAAGGTGATACTCCCCATGCCGACCACGCGGTCATGGAAGCCGCGCAGATCAAAGTTCTCCCCCAGCGTCTCTTCCGCCAGCGTGCGCAACCGACGGATCTCGATCATGCCGAGCATGTAGGAGGTCGCCTGCGCGGGCCAGGAGATGTAGCGATCGATCTCGTTCTGAATATCGACCGGCGCCCAGC
>ERZ802824.327-NODE-327-length-26496-cov-20.8232_pt1 | contig 26496 bp, 49 predicted proteins | sample MGYA00345650_ERZ802824 | MGnify/ENA primary metagenome ERZ802824 (study PRJEB30503, sample SAMEA104212361) | marine metagenome | biome: Westerlies Biome; feature: [SRF] surface water layer (ENVO:00010504) within the epipelagic zone...; material: water... | reverse complement strand
CTGCGAGAGTAGCATATGCGGGAACGAGACCACCTGTGATCCCTTGTGACATTTTGGAGAAGTTTTTAGATGCGCCAGAAGAAGCTCTTGCAGCTCCTTTTAGTTGTCTATCAGCGGATTGGGCAGACTTTTTAGTCTTATCTAAGGACTTGGAAGCCTTATTCCCCTGATTGATAATATCTTTTAAATCGGCCTTACCTTTATACTCAATAGTACCGCCATCGATTTTTTTACTCATTTACTTCTTCATTTTAGCTCTAGTTTGAGCTTGCTTTTGTCTTTCAGAGACTTTCTCGTTTATTGAATTAGAGTTTCTATCGTCAATAGCTTTTAAGAACCAAACAACTGTTTTCTTGTCTTCGATTGAAAAAACATCTAATAATGTGCCAAGCGCAGACCAGTCCTTTCCCAAAAACATTCCGCTAGTACCATCCCAACGGTCTGGTAAACATGAATGTACTAAAAATGCCTCCTGAACTTCTGATGGAAAATCATCCATCTCAGGTGGCATCTTTTCGGGGTCAGGCTCTTGTCCTAACTGCTCACAAATATTTAGATACTTTGCTAAATCTATATTTTCGGAGAATTGTCTATTTATTAAAGCAAGTATTAATTCTACTTGCTCTTGGTAAAATTTTCCAACTCACCTACAGTTTCCGAAACCCAGTTATCGAAATCGCCTGAGTTCTTCATAAGAAGTTCCGCGTTTTCTTCTGTGTAATCCAGATTGTCTTCTAGGTTCAATTTGCTTGTATCAACTAATAGAAGCTCTTCTAAGTACTTATACTTTAAGCCATCCCAGCCTTTGATAATTGCTTTGCAGTATTCTACTAAGAATTTATCATTGTCAAGCTGTTCTTCATATGCCCTAGTTTTTTTATTTAAAACTTGTTTTACACTTCTGTTTCTTAGTTTAAGTAACTCTTCTCTTGCAAGATAAGTTAGTCTAACTTCAAAGCCTTCAAATCCAGGCATTTCTATAGAAACAGTTTTACTTGGAGTTAATAAACTCTTCAGTGATACTGGTTGTTTCTTTTCTTCTGTCATTATTTTTCCTATAAAGTGGGAGGCCGTGAAGCCTCCCTAATTTAATTTTAAGTTTAAGCGCCTACGTAAGTAACTTTTACTTCGTTTGTAGCACTTGCCGCTGTTGCTGATGATAAGTCTGATGATAAACCATGGAAGGCTACATCGACTGACACTACATCTTCAAAGCTGTGTGTAGGTAATTCAAGGTGTGCTTTACCAACTTGAACATTACATCTAGGTGTGCTGCCTGAGCCGCCAATACTAAATGTTAAGTCAAAAGCGTTAGTAATAACTCCTCTTGATTCCTGTAGTCTTTCAAATAAGTCTAATGACCCATTTGCTGTATCATTTAAGTAACAAGTAAAGTTACCTGATACTGACCTTGTTCCCATTACGTGTCCTAATGGTAAATTAACTGTACCTAATGTTTCTGGTGTTAAGTAACTCAGGTTGTTTTCAATTGTGATATTACCACCTGTTAATGTTACACTATAAGTTACATCACTTCCACTGTCAACATCTAATGCGCCTAATGTACCTGTTGATTCTGATACATCAAACTTAATTAGTAAGTCTGTTAATTTTTGTCTAATAAAGTTAGAAGTTGAATCAACTCCTTCTCTTATTAATCCTTTTGTTGTGTTTCCACCTGCGCTAGTATCTACCGCTGATACTTCTTCAACTGATTTACCGTTTCCAGACCATGCAACTTGTGCGATACCGTCAATATCAAAATCAATTGATGCTGACCCTACTGAACAATTAGCTAGTTTGTAAACTGTTACGCCATCTGTTCCTGTAGTATATGCTGCAGTAGTGCTGTCTTTAGCAGCTCCTAATACAAAATACATACTAAAATCGCCAAGAGTTACTTGGTTTGAGTTGGCAAAGTTAAATTCTGCTTTTGCTGTGTCGGCTTTAAAGTCTCCGCCCATAGCTTTATCATAAGTTGCGGCTGACATAGCTGCCCACAAAGGTCCTTCCACAGCATACATTGCGTTAGCATCTGCGTGGTCGCCATTAGTATAAGTAGCGTTAGTACCTGATTTTGTAGGTCTCATGTAAGTATTGAAACTCCATTCAGCTGGTGCAAAAGAGTCAGTAAACATTGCTCTACCCCTCTTACTATAGCCTGATGAAGTTGCAGCCTCATTCAGTGTGACTTCCGAAGTGTTCGTGCCTTGGCTGAAAGTAAATCCGTCCAATACAGGTATCTCATACAGAGCTGTATTAGTTGCGGTTCCATCTTCTGACCATTCCATGAATACTTTGGTATCTCTACTAAAGAAAAATGCCATTCTTTTCTCCTATTTAATATCGAATCTCGACTGTTATTTCACCAACACCGAGAGGTTCGAGTACTCCTTCATCTGTATCTACAGAAATGATATTTGTCTGTACTGTAGATTGAGATGTTCCTGTTGAATCATAATACGTTAAGGGATCTTTATCCTCTAGTATTGTTTCAACATCTTCTAACAATTCTTCTAGTGCTTCGATGACATCATTATCATCTGACACATACATTCGAACCGTTAATCTTAAAAATCTAAATCGAAACCCGCCACCATCATATTCGCGAGTTTCTGCTCCTGCTCCTACATGTATTGTAGGAAATTCTGTTACTTCGTCCCAGAACTTTAGTCTTCTTTCTACATTTGAGACCGCTGTTCTAAAAGGCGGAGTTCCATTAATTTGTTCTAATTCCACTGCTAGTGCTTCTACGATGGAGCGTCTACGCGTGGTATGTTTCCTTGCTAAACTGCTTTCCATTATACTCTCCTAGTTGTTAAGAATTTATTTCCTACTATCCCCTGTGCTATTTGTCTAATACTTTCCCCAATTATTTTTCTTGGGTCTCTTTGTGTACTTCCCATTGCATACCCTGGCTCAAAAGTTTGGTAAGGGTCTTTTCTATATGTGTACTCTATTGCTGTACCCCCTCTTGGACCGACTGTAACATTCTTTACTTCGGCACTTTGAGAAAATCTTCCTGTTCTATAATTAAGAGCAGGACTTGTCATTTTACTTGCAACTACTTGCGGTAAAGCTCTATTTATAAGTGTTGCTAATGCTAGTGGATTGTTACCTACTACCTTATCTACTCTGCTGCCTTTTTGTTTTGCTAATCGAGCTCCAACTGCTGCTAAATTAACTTTACTAACTCCCTTACTTCTTCTTCTTTTTACCTTTGGATTTGTAGCTTTTGTTTTGCCTTTCTTTCTCTCTAATTTTTTAAATTTTACAATTTGTGACATTAATTTTCGATTCGCTTTGAATCTCATGTCTAAACCACCAGCTTTAGTTACTTTTACCTTCTTTTTAGTATTAATAGTTTTTTCTATTTTCTTTGTAATACTTGCTGGTATATTTTTATCTGCCCATTGTCTAAAAGAAGGAGAAGTTTCATGGTCAATACCTGCTTTTGTTAACTTTCTTTGTAATTCTTTAGTTAGTTTTAAGTTTTTAGTTCTAACATACCTTTTTAATGCTGCTTTATCATAATCTTTTGATAAAGGGTTTCTACTAACATCTTCATAATCAATATGCACTCTAAATTCTTTTTTAAAATCATCTAAACTCAAATCTGAAAAATGTGCTATATTATAATGATTTAAAAACTGTTTTGTAAACTCTTTATGAACAAGTTCATAGTTATCATTAAAGTTTGTTCCAGCAAATGCTTTAGAAAACTTGGTTTCACCCATTAAGTCGTTTAGCTTTTGCTGACCATCTACTGCGTAATCCTCATCCCCTTTGAGGTTTAACATAGTTCCTCCAAGAGCAGTGGTTGTTCTATCTTTACCACTGTGCAATCCTGCAAATCTTTTTGTCTTTCTCATGCCTTTACTAAATTTATTTTGAGACATGGGGGACGTTCTACCTTTCTTAAACTTTAATTCTTTATGTATACGTTTGTATATTTGACCCATTAAGTACCCCATAGTATTTTTATGGATATTTAAAAGTTTATTAAAATTAGCCTTTGTTCCACTAGGCATCTTTCCGAAACCTTTTGGTCTAAAAATAATTCTTGTTTTTGTTCCCTTTATAAACTGTAAATCTAAATAATTACCGCCTATATTTCCAAAGTGTTTTAAATACTTGCCCTGATTAAAATTTTTCTTCCAAGCTGTACTTACTGCATTTCTAATATCTGACTTACTTGGCATAGGTAATCCAGTACCACTTAAAAAAGAATCCACAGCATCTTCAATCTCTCCTTTCAAATACTCTGAATCTATAATAACTTCGGTTTCAAAAGTTTCATCAACTTTACCTGCATCTGCCGCATCAATTGCATCTAGCAACATCTTCTCGACAAATTCTATCATATAACTACTCTATACAAATCCAGTACCCTTTTGATGTGGTCTGGAAAATCTGAGGAAGTTCTTATACCTGAAGTTCCTTGATTCTGTACAGTAGCGCCGCCTAATACTCTACGCTCTTTATGTTCATCTTTAATATAATAATTTACTAAGTCAAAGAGTGCTAGTTGTAGGTCTCTAGGTGTAGAAGCAAAACCAGCTTTATATGTGATTCTTACTGCTCCCATTCCTTTTGCCCAACCAATTTGTGCGCCTTGTTCATTTGTTCTTACTATTGCATCAGCATCGGTATCAACAAAATACTGGTACTTACCAGTTGTTAATTCAGAATAACTTTCTGAATAAGTAGTTCTTTCTTCAACTTTACTTACTTCAATCAACGGACTTTCACTCATAATAATGGTGCTTGTGTGATTATCAGTAATACTAAAAGTTTCAACTTTGTTTGAACTATAGTAGTCTACAAACGATATTCCGCAATACTTCTTAACTAAATCAGATACCTGTGGTACTATAACAGCTAGACGGTCATCGTCCTTCTCGCCTCGAAGACCTTCTGCATCCTTGTATTCATTTACTGTTATTAAATCTGCCATAGTTAAAAGTGTGGGGTTTTAGGTAAACCCCACAAAAACCGTATAAGCTAATATTAGCTAGCTTTGTACATGAAGCCCCACTTAGATGTAGCACCGTCGATTAGGTCAATAAAACCTATTCTTTGAGAAGCCACTAGGACTCTTCTTTGGTTTGCTACTTCGTAGTCTGACTCAATGGTTACACCTCTGAGTCTTGGTAAGACATAGTTTCTTGGGTTAACAGCTACAGCTGCGAACTTAGATACTGCTGGTGTTGCAAATTCATCACAAAGAAGAACTCTTGAACCGAACACTTGTCCGATTTCACCAGATAGTTTTGTTGCCATGTCACCAACTAGGTTAGCGTCTTGGAACTCAGCATCTTCGAGTAGTTCATAGTAAGATCTTTGTGATACAATATAAACTACATCACTAGGATTCACACCATATTTACCCATGTTTTTTCTCATTTCAAGTAAGTCAGTTGCTACAATCTTCTCAGATGCAAAAGCAGTTGCTGATTGTGTGTAGTCACTGTCATTTCTTGCTAAGTGTAGTAAGCCTTCGAAAGAAGCACCGCCAGTACCAAAAGCACCGTCAGCATCGTCACCAGCTAGGATAGCATTTTCCATTGCTCTAGCATGTGACCTTACCATTGATTCTCTAATTAAAGGAAGAATCGGTAAGATTGCATCTTCTTCAGTCTCATTACCTAAGTAAGATTGTGAGATTAATTTCTTAGTAGAGATTGTTCTTTCTGTTAAATCAACACCTGCTCCATTTGCTGGATCATAAGCGTCACCTCTAGGGTCTAAGTTACCTTTTGGTGCACTTCCAGAAGCTGTTTGGTTGCTGGTAAATTCAGCATATCCGCTATCTGGTAGTATTGGAATAATCATATTCGCAGAACTCATTGGGATTTCTCTAAATAGAGGTGCTAATACCAATTCATTCTGAATATCTCTTTCAATATTGGTTGAAACGATTTGCTCAAAGTCTTGGGATGATACTTCAACACCTGATTGTTGATTTACCTTTTCCATTACACTTTTCGCATGGTCATTGTCCCATCCTTTACCAGTAGCTAAACCAGCAAATTTTGCGTCAATAATATCGTTTTCGAAGTCTTTCTTCCAGTTGCCTGAACCTTGTCTATCAGAGAAATGTCTTTTAGATTCACGAATGCTCATGATTTCTTCAGATTTTTCTGCTAATTGCTTTTCAAGTTCATTTACAACGGTCTTTAAGTCTTCATTTTTTTCATTGACTCTAGTCTCTAGGTCGTTCATTAGCTTTTCAGCACCTGTTAACCCAGCTTCAACTATAGTCTTTGTTTCTTCCTGTTTTGCTTCTTGAGCAGCTTTTTCTTGAGCCTCAACTTGAATTGCTTCTTGTTGTGCTTTTTCTTCAGCTGCCTTCACTTCGGCTTGCTTCATTGCAATTTTAGCTGCAGTATCTTCTGCAACTTTTTTAGCAAATGCTTCAAGGTCGATTGAAGTTTCAGGAGATTTATTTTCTTCTGACATATCAGTCTCCATTGATGAGGATTTCTCCTCGCTTGGCTGCTCAATCTTAACAGCGTCTGCTGATTCAACTGAGTTAGCCTGTAAAATTTGTTTTTGGTAGCTTCTGTAATCTTCCATACTATCAAATGATTTTGCAAGTCCAAAGGTTGCCCCTTGGTTGCATGGCACTGATACTACTGAAACTTCAAAAAGCTCCGCGTCCTTTATTTTATATCCGTCGGTTTCCGTCATATATTCTGAATCCTTGCATCTAAAACCTACGGAAAACGCTCCAAGGACTCCATCTTTAACTAATTGTGTTACATCGCCGGCAGCTTTAGATATCTTTGCAGTTATCTCTAAGCCTTTATCGGTTACTTCTAAACCACTTGCTCTGCCAATTGGTTTATTGTAGTCATGATTAAAAAGAATAATTGGGTTACCTTTATAGTTATCCAATCCACCTTTCATCCATGCTTCTGTTTCGATAATATCGCCAGCTCTATCTAGTCCGTTTGTACTTGCAGACCCTTTGATATTAACTCCTCCATCATCAGTTTCACCTAATGATTTAAAAGTGCTAGTCCATTGATATATTTTTTCGTTATTATTTTTTGACATCTTTAACTTCCTTTTTTGCAGCTTTTGGTTTAGGTGCAGGTTTTTCAACCTTTACTTCCACGGCTGCTACTTGGACAGGATATCGTTTCTTGACAACTGACATTACTCTGCTCCAAGACCCAAATGCTCTTCTAAGCATATAGTCTTTAACAGGTACATCATTGCCATAGCCTTTATAGGTAGCTAAATCTATTGTTTCATGTTCTTTTTCTGCCATGAAATCGGATAAAGCCTTTACCATCATGTCTTTTGTCATTCTTGCTCCTCGCTTGGCGGAGTTTCGCTTGGGCGACCGCCTTCTTCGGGATTTGCGGCTGAACCTGCGATATTCGCAGGAACTCTTGGTGAATCAAATCCACTGATTTCTTCAAGTCTTAACGCTCCTCTTGCTTCATTCGGTGTCATAATACCAGAATTGACAAGTGTAGCATAATAGCTTGCTTGGTCTCTTAACTCTGGTTGTAAAGCAGGAATACCTGCTATATTCTCATCGAGTGTGAAACCGAAGTATCTCTCGAAAGCATACTTAATTTTATTAGTAATTGGTAGTATGGTTTCTAAATAATATAATCTATGGTTTGGTCTAATGTTTGCATTATTACCGCTATCCATCAAAATTGGTGGTACACCTAACGCCTCTAGAATAATTTTTTCATTATTCGTGATAGCCTCTTGGAAGTCTAAATTTTTAAAATTAACTTCACTTAGGTTTTCCACTTCTAGACCACCATCTAAAAATAATGGTCGTCTTCCACCAGACTGTGGATTGTATCTTGCAACCCAAGCCTGTAACATTCTCTCTTTAATTTTCTCAGAGAGAGTATTTGGTGATTTCAGTACCAATCCTGGTACTGCTCCATTCTTGAAGAAGTTATCCTGAAACCGTCTCATGCTTCCTAGTAACTGCATAGTTCTAAAAGCTGGTTTCAGTCTTGGTACTCCTCTATAAATAGAATTAAAACTGTTTTCTTTGATATGTATGATTTCTGAAGGTTTGTAGTCTATAGTGTGGTCATAAGTAAACTTTTCAATATAAGTATTCTCATCACTACTAATAGTTACATGCTCTGCTGGAAGATGATAGAGATGTCTACCATCAAAATAAACAAATATATTTCCATCAATCATTAAGTCTATCAAAAGATTTCTTTTAAATGTGCTTACGTCTTGAAATGGATTAGGTTCTTTGTTTAAAAGTAAGTCTACTCTAGTCCTTCTAACATCTTTCTTAATCGGGCTGATACCTTGTACTTTTTCGCCTACATCAAATGGTACTTCCGCTGAATCATCCACAATCATATTGACTGCTCTGTTTACAACCTCTAGTTGCTCGTATGCTTGTCGATAGTTCGTAACATTTTCACGGCTATCAATAGTAATCCCTTGGTCTCGAGATATAACATATTGCGCAGGATTTTCTTTCTCCTCACGCTGTATTCCTAATATTCTATCGTACCATGCCATGTTTGTTCCTTTGTATCTCCACCCAGTGTTGTTGTTTCGTTGCTGTTATCAACTTTGGTCGTTTACCATAAATGTTATGCAATCTGAGGTGGTGCATATGACATAAAGTAACAGCTTGGTTATAAACTTGTTCTTCGTTTTCTTTTATAAATTGCTCTCGAAGTTCTAGTATTTGCTCTTCTGTTGTTATTGTGAGTTCTTTCTTTTTTATCCACGATTCTAATAATTCAGTTAGTCCATTAAAATGATGAAAGTCCAGATTCTCCGTACTTCCACAGATGTAACAATGCGTGTCTTTCTTATATTTCGACTTGGCCTTGTCACGAACATATTTAACTAAATCTCTTTTTAAAGTCATAAACCTACTTGTATAATAGAATTTTAACAAAATTTTGAGCGTATGTCAAGAACTATTTTTTCAAGGAGTTATTAGAATGTGGTGGCGCTTGTCTCAAACGAGTATAAAGCATAACGAAGGGCATCTGCCATGTGAGATGCATAGTTATGTTTAGGTTTTTCTTTTAATAAATTTGGATTTGGATCCCATTGATATTGGTCTAAACACATCAAGGACTCCTTACAAGTTTGATGAACAAATAACTTATCATTATCTACTATTCCACCAACATGCCCTATCCCGTCTAGTACAGACTTCTTAGCATTGATAGTAGTAATGTCGTAATTTTGTGCAAAGTCAAATCGTGTTTGTTGAGCCGCAGAGTCAATATAAATGTAGTCAATATCCCACTTGTGAATAAGTTTTCGTATTTCTATTGCGTGTTGTTCTGTCGTTCTCTCTGCGTCTAAATACTCGTCTAGTAAGTAATACTTTTGAGCATCCCAATCGTATGCTATTACGCAAAATGCTGTTGGGTCTTTGTACCCTACGTCCATTCCTGCAAAGACATCCATTCTTCCTGTTTCTATTTCTGATAAATCATTGACTTGTGTTTCATGATTAAACGCCCATACCTGTCCTTCGAAAACATTGAAGTCTGCCATGTATTCCTGATTAAATTCAGCTTCTGACATCGTCTTTTTAGCTTCGTCAATATCTGTTTGTGATAATCTAGGGTTTTCATGATAAGTTGCTCTTACTGATGCCCACTCAGAAAACTCGTCACTGAATCCTCTCTGCCAAAACTCAGCAAAGTAATTATTTCTACCCCTTGGAGTAGATATAAAGATTGCTTTAGAATTTTCTTTATCTAGTGTAGGTCTTAGTGCTACATTGAAAGCATCTCTACCATCTACAAGTGCGGCCTCATCAAAGATAATTAAATCGTAACTTCTACCAACTACTGAGTCTACCTGATTGATTGAACCCATACGAATAGTAGACCCGTTTGATAATTCAATAACTTTATCTTTTGCATTATCTCTAGTAACTTCTAAATCAAAGTGTTTGATTAGTTGTCTTTGTAAGTCAAAAGAAATTTGTGAAAGTGAGTAGTTAGGCGACATTAATAATACATTAGATCCTGGAACTAAAGTAATTAATTGACCTATAATATTTGCAATATAAGTTTTGCCCTGTCTACGAGAAATCGCAGCACATACAAATCTATATTTTGGGTTGTTGATTGCATTGATTAATGCTGTTTGTGAAGAATTAGGAGTAACGCCGAGTAAATCCATATATCCATCGATAGGTAGTTTTATAAATTTTCTTTCATCAAAGTCCATCAATTCTGTACTGAGGATGTCTTTTCTACTAATATCTATCAATGTATTGTCTCGTTAAGAAATTCTAAAATTGCGTCCTCGTCCTCAAGAAGTCCTGCTTCCTGAGCTTTGTTATACAAGTATAAGTAGGAGGCAGCGATGGCTTTAAATTTTGCTTCAGCTTCTGATAGTGTTCGTTTATCTTCTATCTCTACCATTCTGCTTAAAAAACTTAATGCATGGAGTTGACTCTCGTCTAACCATACTTTTCTTCCATCTACTGTTGGCAATGCCATTATCTTCTCCTTCTTTTAATACCTTTAACATGCTTTTGAGACTTAGGTGGTCGTTTCTTCGATCCACCTTTTCCTGCCCAAAAGACCTTATTCGCCCAGTAAGCGGCAGAAGATTTGCCTTTACGAATATTTCTACCGTGTCTAGCTTTAAAACTCTTCCTCGCTGCTGCGCTATAATTATGACCCATGCCTTGCGCTCCGAATCTAATTATTTTTATTTTGCCACCAACTCGTACTGCTACTACTGCTTTCTTAGTTTTGTGACTGGGTGTTCTTTTTGGTTTATTTAAACCTGTAAGTCCTGCCCGTTTTAATCTTGCTTTTTCTGCTGCTGTAAGTGCCATTACGCAAAATTCCAAAATACTAGTGCATATCTAGTACCCTTAGTTATTTTTTTGACTCCATGCTTAACTCTGTGACCTGCTAAGCTTCCTGATTGTGACATTTGAATACAGTCTCCAACTTTTTGGTCAATAACTTTTGAATGTTTGCCTACTATAACTTCTCCGCCTTCATAACCATCATTTAATGGAATTACCATTAGGTCTTTTGCAACCTTATTAGTATTTGGTTTCCAGTAGTTACTTTGACACATCCATTGACTGTCTGCATGTAAATCGCAATAGTCTCCTTCTTCGTATTTCATAACTTTGCTACGATATACAGGAAGTCCATCCCATTTAGCAAAACAATCATAAGGTGCTTGTTCTACAGACCTAGAGTTATTAGATGTATCAGTAATAGTATTAGCTTCTAAAGTTTCTTTATCCATGAATCTATTTTGAGTCATAGTATCTGCTTTATAAACATCTTTTTCCCACTGTAAGTGAGAGTTTAATATTTGAGCACACTCTTCTTTTGAAAGTGCGTTAGCTTTTACATTTACATACTTACCGTACATTCTTATCTCCTACGACCTAATATTTTTCTAGCACCTTTCTTGCTAAATCTAGCTTTTTTTGGTTTTAATGTTTTACCATATCTTGGACCAATTGGTTTTGGTGCAGTACCATATCTAAACGCTTCTATGCTGTTTGCATTTTTAGTATTTACTAATGCTCCAGCAGCTGCGTTCATATCTCTTGTCACTCCTCTTTTGAGTCTATGTTTACGAATCTTCTGTGTATTGTGTACTCCAGTAGGTCCGCTTAGAAATCCGCCTCTAGCCATTTCGTTCTCCTATAAGCTTTTTTAATTGCTTATCTCGAAAATTACACTCTTTAATAGTAGCGTAGTTTTTCAATTTTATTAATTTTGAAAGAGCTTCTCTTTGTTTTACAACAAGATAAGCTACCTTATTTTCAATCGCAGCTAGCTCGTGAGTAAGTTCATACTTCTTAGCTAGTTGGCGATTGTCCATTACTTTCTCCTTCTTCTAGTTGTTTTCCTTTTCTTCCTTTTTACAAAGGTCGATACATTTCTAGGTTTACCACCTGGATTACCTGCTTTTCTTTTTCTTGTAACAGCTGACCTAATTTGTGCTTTAGTCATTCTTCTAGCTTTACTAGCAGGTACGCATTTGGGATAACCCCTTTTGCTATTTCTTGCTGACTTACGACCACAAGGAGCAAAGCCCCCTCCTTTTCTCTTACGAGAGATGTCTACCCAGCCTTCTTTAAACCATTTAGTAAGTCCACCTTTAGGTTTCGCCATCGTCATGATCCAGCCCGTTAACTAAAGAGTTAGCGGCTTGCACTACTTCATGTTCTGATACTGCTAATTTGTTAGTCCACCATGTAGGTAAACCATCTTTATCTTCATCAATATTATCAAGTATCATTTGACAATGAGACATAATAGTTTTACAACTATGAATAGCAGCATGTGCATCTGTATGTCCGTTCTTAACTATAATTTTTCCATCTCTTAATATTGCTTTCATTATTTTCTTCTTTTTCTCCCAGTACCCATTCGATACCTGCCGCCTTTGGCTTTGTAAGTTCTTACTAGCCAACCATTAGCATAAGCCGATGGATATACCTTAAATTTTCTCTTTGCTTGAGCTTTTATCCTAGCATAAAGAGTTGGATTTGTAGGTACAGGCCTTTTCTTAGCCTTTTTCCGTCTTCTAACTGCCATTTCTATCTCCTAAATATACTGCGAGCGTTGCAGCCCGCAGTACCCCTGAAAAATGCTACTTATCTTTCGCTTTTCCTATGTTCAAGGCAAACCAGTCAATGAGTTTGTAGACTTTTTTCATCCAACCATCATCAATAGGGGTTGGAGTCAAAGCTGCTATTAGAGAACATATCATCACTATAGTAGGAATGACTGTTATCCAAGCATGAAGCCATTCAAAGAATCCTAACATACTTATCTCCTTTTGTACTTGCCACCTCTTTTACGACGCTTACAGTACTGCTTTTGCGAAAAGCCTTTCGGACTTGCGCAGTTTATTTTCCTCTTACGAGATAGTGTCCACTTCTTAGTAGCCATTCTCTGAGGCTCTGAAATTTGTGGTATCTAACATACCTCCCCAAATCTCTTTTCTTTTGAATGCTTGGCCACCCGTAACACCCCTGGTAAGCCAGGGTAGTCCCGTAGTATAAGTATTCATGACCCTCTCAAGTCTGACTTTATCGTTGTTTTTAACTATTAGCTGATGTACTCTCTTAGTACTATAATCAACTACATATAAACCACCAAATAGTCCATTGTCATTTTCAATTTTTCTTGCTTCGTCTAAGTTTTTTACACATATAGTGTTGAACGCGTCATACCCATATTGATAGTATGTTACTTTATTATTCGCGTCTCGAGTGACCGTAATTACTTCATCTGAAACGGATAATGTGTGTGCGTCTGCCCATACACAAAAGGGTTGTACCCCTATTGCATCTATGTGTGCTTTGTTTTCGTTTTCTAACTTTTCCCAAACTTCTTTTCTGATAAATTTAGCATTACCACCTCTTTTTACAAAAGTAGTACCATCTGCTAATACAACAGTTTTAGCAGTAAACTTATTAAAGTATCTTTGCGGAAATACTCTCGGAGAGTCATTGTTTGAATGATCCAAGAATGGAGTAACTCCATTAACAAAATATTCTTTTCCTATTTGTGTTCTAGTCTTTTTCATAATTGATAAGGGCGGGGCGGAGACCTCTCGATATTTTTCCGTGTCATGAAATATCATTCATGCTCTTGCGCTTAGTATAAGGTCATCCTCCCCTAAAATTGTATCACCTCCTGGGTTAAACTTTGGTTATTTTTTCTTTTTCTTTCTTTTAAGAATAGCTTTTTGCAAAGCCATTGGTAGTTTCTTCTGAGCTGCGGTTAACCCGCCTCCCATTGACTTTTTCTTCTTCTTACCACCTTTTTTCTTTTTCTTCTTTTTGCCTGAATGATATGGCATACTTCTACTCCTAAGTCCAACGAGGGGGCTCGTCAGGACACTCAGCCCATCTAAGTTTAGTTTTGAGGGGCATAAAACACATGCAGATTTTACAAGTCTTCCAAAACTTACTATAGTTTGGACACTCTTGGCAAATCTCTAGTCTGTCCTTGTGTGACTTTTTTAAAGTCTTTTGATTCATTTTCTTGGGCGATTGGGATTGTGTTTTCTTCTACGCATATTTGTTTTTCTTGCTAGTAACTTTTTGACTCTAGCGGATACTTCCGTCTGCCCTTGTTCTTCTGCGTTAGCAACTGCTTCTTTCAAAGCTTCTCTTATTTCGTTAGCCATTTATGAGCCTCTTCTTTTGATACAAAGATTAAGTGTCCGCCATCCCATTTGATGTGCCACATATTTCTTTTTTCATAAAGTTCATATCCCTCTGGTAACTCAACTTCTGCTGATTTTGCCTTAGGGGACTTTGCTATATCTTTTTTGCTATATTCCATTTCCATTGTTTTCTCCTAAACGTGTATGTTGTACATGGCCAATATTAATATGGCACCACCTGCTATTAAGCTTCCTGATGCTCCTATTAGTATAGTTTCGATTCTACCTATAGATTTATCCATATCATCAAAACGATTGAAGCATGTTTTCCATCTTTCTTCGCACATAGTTTCATGGCTAGATAATCTTTTATCTAGGTCGATGATACTTGATGTGTTGTTCTGTATATCTGTGTCCAATGCTTTCTCCATAAACTTTTGTATTAAATACATGATAATTATATCAAATTAACAACCTGCTGTCAAGTACTATTTTCGTATGGTATAGATTTTAACAGGTTCTGACTTACCTTTGACAGTGACTTCGTCAAGAAACTCATACTCATAACCATCTACTAAACTGTACTCAGATATAATTAAGTCTGCGTCATAATTCTTACAACTAGATTCTAACCTAGCAGCCAGATTGACACTATCACCAAGGACACTGTAATCAAAGCGAGTGCTACTGCCAAAATTTCCAACGACACAGTTTCCTGTGTTGATTCCCGCTCCTGTGTTAATTTGATCCAGGCCTTCTTCTCCGAGTCTTTCATTTAATTCCTCCAAGGCTATTCTCATTTCAATAGCCGCTTTTGTTGCATTTTGTATATGATTTTCGTCTGGTAAAGGAGCACCCCAAAATGCCATGATGCAGTCTCCCATGTACTTGTCTATTGTACCTCCATGCTTGAGAATTATCTCAGTCTGATTGTCAAGAAAACGATTAATTAGAGTCGTAAGTCCTTGTGGATTTTTTTGATATTTTTCTGAAATCGGTGTAAATCCTCTGATGTCAGAAAAAAGAAAAGTTAGTTGTTCTGTCGACCCACCCAATCTCAGTAATGTTGGGTCGTCCTGTAATTTTTTTACTAAGTCGGGACTAACGTATGTCCCGAATTGTTGTTTGATTCGAAGTTTCTGACGATACTCGGAAAGGAAACTCAGGAATGTATGAATACTCCAAAACAGAATCGAGAGTATTACGATTCCAGTAACGTCAAACAAGTAAGAAGATTGATACAAATACCAGGTTCCATATAAACTTCCCCCAGTTATAAGTAACATCGCTGGAACAGAAAGCCAGACTGACCTTGATGCAAAAGCAAGTATTATCAGTGCTAGTAGTGTTGCGATGATTTCTACTCCTGTAGACCAAGTAGGTTGGCTAGGAGCAGTTCCTGTAATTAGATTGTGAAGTATGTTCGCTTGGATTTCGTGTGGGTACTTAGCCCCCGCAGGGGTCGGCACAGGGTTAGTTATACCCTCTGCAGTCGTGCCGAAAATTACGAACGGAGCATTAATAGGATTATTAATAAACTCCGTCCCAGATTGTGTGTAAAAGTTTGTATTCCAGTTTAAAAAGATACGACCATTCGCATCAGTATTCATCAAAGGGTAGTTAGGTATTCTAATCCACTCAATACCTTCTGGTGTTGTTTTTAGCTGGTACGAAGGATCGCTTACGGCGACTCTTAAGAGTTCCAAGGCGAAAGCTGGGTAGAGTTTTGACCCTACGTTTACGACTAGGGGAGTACGACGAGTAACCCCGTCTATTTCCGGCGTAGCGGTTACTACTCCTAGCCCCTTTGCGCTTGACTCCAGCGTAGACTCTGTAGGTAAAATTCCTGGGTATTCGTATAGCCATGGTAATGGGTCCTCTCCTAACTGGGCAGTACCTACATGAGGGTTGCTTCCAGTTACTTGTGTCGATGCTGCGCTAGCAAGGACTGTTGGTTTATATCCCATTCGCATTGCAAAGTATTCATCATACTCTTTTCCACGAAGGTCGGGATTTGGCATCAGCACTGTAAAACCTGGTACAGCTTGTGTAGTAGTGATTAAATCACCATATACTGAACGAGGTAACGGCCATCCGCCATAAGTTTTTAAAAATTCTTCATCTAGGTCAACTATAAGTATGTTTTCATTTTGTACAGGTTCTGTATTCATTATGAGTAAGTCGTAACCTATTAGTTCGATTCTCTGCATAAGTCCAGGATTCCATATAAGTAATCCCATAAACAGTACTATTGTGATTATCTTTTGGTACATCTTTGTTCTGCGCCATGCCATACATTGTAGTTATTGCCTACAACTAATGCCATTAGAAAATTTATATTATCTATAGTTTTTGGTTCTAGAGTCTGTCGTTGTATATCAGATTGAATTGCAGGCAAGAGAACAAGTGTTTTAACAAGAAACATTTGTGGTACTGATGGTTTTTCTCCAGCGATTGGATTCATTTCATAAACACAATTATATTTAAGTCCACGGTATGTGGTATAGATATCTGCAATTTGTAATGTTCCGAATGTAATCCACTGAACAGTTGAAACTGGTTCTTTAATTTTGAGGTCGAATAAAGGTTTATCTGATTGTTTGATTAGTTCTGCGTCTGCCTTAATTTGTTCAAAATCAAAAGGAGTGTCTGGTAATTCGTAGGCGTTTAGATTAGGGGTTAGTGCGAATACGGAACATAGAAATATACTTATTAAAGTAGTGAGCTCTACTCTGTCTCTAATTTTGTCTTTTTTCATTGTTGGGTTATACTTATAGTTTTTGTACAATTTTGAGTACAGTTAAAAGTTGCTGTGTATGTTTGATTTGTAGACCCTAGTTGAGTAACATTTACATTGTAGTCTGTTGTATAGAACTTCATATTTGCTACATGAGCTCCTGTTCCGTATTGTGTCAAGTCTACATCATTATCAGCACTATACAGGAATATATCTGCATCCTTATTACCGCTACCGTATTGAATAACATTTACCGAGTTATTATGCGCAATACCGTTTCCATAGATATAAGAATTGTGTGTGCCAGTACCATACTGATTAACAGTGATATCAGAATCATCACCGAAAAAGAATATTTTGCTATATTTATTATTTCCTGTTTGAGTGGTTGAGTAAACATTGTTGTCTCCTGAGCCTAATGCTTCTGCGTGATTACTATTTCCTGTTTGAGTAATAGTTACAGTATTATCATCTTCGTCTTGGTCAATATATGCGTAGTTATCATTACCCTCTATAGTTATGGTGCTTTCATTTCCTATGTTATTTGACCACACAGTATACATTCTAACACTATTACTATTTCCGTCAACAGTAACATTCCATACAGCATTAGTACAAGAATGAGAGGTATAGTTACTACCGGGCACAGAACCACTTGAGTTTGCACCACAAAGAATATTAGTAGTATTACCATTACCAATTTGCTTAGTAGTAATTTGATTATTAGTTCCTTTAGTTATAATTGAAACTTCATTATCCCCAGCAAAACTAAGGGGACTGATTAATAATAATAACGTTATCGCCCGCACCATTTATATTTACCTCCAATATTACTCCTGCGTTGTTTATGTATAAATAAGTACCTGCATTTATATCGATACCTATATCGTAGTTGTTCTGTCCTTCGTGTACAAAGAAAATCAATCCTTCTTCCACAAAAGTGTAAGTTTGGTATACTGGGTCAAAGCCTGCAATAATACCTTCGAGTTCTACTCCATTTAATTCTGAAGTTTGTGTGTTTCTTTTACTAGACGTTTCCATTAACGCCAGTAAATCTACTAAGAATTCTATTCCGAGTAAATCAATGTCTAGTCTTGTGACTTCTTTGTCTTCGCCACAATCTTCTACTAGAGCATCGCAATCTAAATCTGGTGCATCTTCAAAGAAGTCTTTATCTAAATCTGCGGTAGGTGAAGTTCCTGCTTGTTGTTCTTCTACTGCTTGTTCGACTTCGTCTGGTCTTTGAACTATCAACATATTATCAATTAGTCCAAGTGTCATGTTTGCTAGAGTAACAGCTTGTGTGGGTGGTTGTTCCCATGCTGAAACCATAGTAGCCTGAAAAGGCTCATTGAGTATCTCTACTCCTGCTGCAGTTGTTACTGTTATCTCTCCTGATGAATCTCCATTCTTATCAGGTAGTAGTATAACTAAGCTTCTGCCTAATTCGTCTACAGTTGTTGTAAAGTCTGTACCACGAATACCGATAGTTGCTGTTGGAGTATTAATAGTTATGTTTTCTTTATTAATTTTTCCAAAAGCGCCCGAAATAAATCGAGCTGTTCCAGATGCCATTTGAAGAGACATTTTACTCTTACTTGGGTCTGGGTCAAAGATATATTCATCTATAATTAATTTCGAGTGTTCTGTCAATTTAACTACAGAGTCATCTAAAAATTCGATTGCAAGTCTACCGTTTCCAGTTCTTACATCATCGAATGAAAAGATATCTGAGTCTAATTCTGCGGTAAAAGTTTCACTAGAGTTTACTCTAGTAATCTCTCCGTTTCCTTTTAGCTCAGATATCTCTCCTATTTCTGTTGAAAAGGCCGGTATACTGAGAAGTATTAACAGCCAGATGCGCATTGATCTACATCAATAGTACCACTTGACGTGGTAGATACTATGTTTGCAACGTTCGTACTTGCAGTATCAGTTTGGTCAATAGTTACAGTATTAGAACTTCCAGTTAAAGATGCTGTGATTTGATGGTCAGCAGAACCTGTCTGTAATGTAGTAATACTATTACTGTTCCCACTAATAGTCCAATTATTGATACAACCCACAACTTCACAAGTACCTGTTACAGCATTTGAAGTTCCTGTTATGCTAAAGTCAGTGTTGGCTCCAGTTGCTGTTGAAGCAGCACCTTGAGTCCATGAAAGAGTATTACTGTCACCGATTGTAATATAATCAAAATCAGAACTAGCAATGTCTCCAGTAGCTCCGCCAGCTAAAGTAGCCGAGTTACCGTCACCAGTGACTTTATAAGTCCAACTAGATGAGTTGCCTTGTAGAAGTGAAGCCAAGAAGGAGTTAGTATCTCCAATCTGGTCTATGTCTACTGTCATTGAAGTACCTGACAAAGTTACTCTATTTTGAGATGTACCAACATTGTTAGTAGCACCTATTTGGTCAATAGTCAACGTAAGTCCTGTACCTGTTTGGGTAATGTATAAATCATTATTACCCGCGAACGCTGAAAAAGATAGAACAATCGCGAATAGTCCAATTATCTTATTCATTCTTTTCTCCCAAGCTTGGGTAGTCGAAGTCCCAAACCTCTTTTTCGAGTCCCTGGACAACTAAACCATATACAGCCGCTTCTATAGCAGCTCTTACAGCTTGTCCTACTGGCTCGTTCTCTGTACTACCACTTTCGATTTCAACGAGTTCTGTACCAAGTTCTATAAACCTGAATACGTCGCCTCCACCTCCAGTAGATAGTATAGTTTTTGTGGTTGTAACATTTAACAGAACTTCGCCTGTTTGAACTAATACAGCTCTTAATGTTACTGTAACGACATCCTCACGATATTGATTCTTCATACCTATTCCTAGATATCGAGCACCGTTACCACCAGTTCTTATGTTAGTATCATAACTAACTATACCACCTTCTATAATCATTCCTGCATATAGTAGTGGTTTTAAAATTGTTTTTCCATCTGCCCCTTTATTGTATGCTTCAAAAGTACTTCTTACAAGTTGTCTTTCTTTTGTCAAAGCATCCAGTCCAGTTCTCTCTACGACTACAAACCAATTTCCTCTACCTGCGTCCCTCAAAGCTTCAATCAAAATATGGTGAGCTCCCTGGGTTACAGCAGTACTAAAACTAGCTATATTGTCTCCACCTTTTCTTTGACCCGAGTTATCTCCAAAGTTGTATACTGCTACAACTGTCTTTTGGTTAGGGTATGGTAAATTGAGTAATTGTTGAGTAGCACTAGGTTGTATGACAGGGCCTGTCTTACATATCATTCTATCTGTGCCTGCTTTTGCTATTCCTGTTACAACATCTTTATTAAATCCTTCTTCGAATCTATAACAGTTGTCATATTCTTTTGGTGCTCCAAATGAAGCACAGCCGACAAGTAGTAAAGGCGCTAGTAATTTAGCCAGATGCGCAGTCACTAAAACATCCCCCGAAGCTTCCGACTGGTATTTCGATAGTTGTTGTTGATAACAACACTCCATCTAACCATTCTTCAACTACTAGAGTGATTGTGACTCCATTGTTTGTCCAAATTATTCTGTTGCCTTCTAACCAGATTTCTCCAGTTACAGGGTTTTCTAGTGTACCAGGATTATTGTAATCAAATAAAGATTCTGATATATCCTTTGCAAGTGTAGAATAAATTCTGCTTTCTAAGTTTCTTAAAAATTTAGCGAGAGTTGTATTGTCTGCTTCTCTTTGGGCTTCATCTAATGCATCTTGGGCTTTTTGTGCAAGTGCATCTTTTCTTGTTCTTTCCTGCTCGTCAATAGTTAAATAGTGTGCGGATTGATTAATCCCACTAAAACTAGGTGAGCCAAATTTGTGTACTAGTTCCGTTGCACTAGCTGTCGTTCCGATTAGTAGTGTTATTATTAAACTTCTTTTCATTTTCTTTCATCTGTAAAACTGTGTCCAGTTTCTCTTGCAAGCGAATCATATCATTGTCCATCATTCTAATTTGGTCTATTAACTTTAGAACGGTCATTTTCATATCTTCAGTTGCTGGGTCGATTTTTTCCGTGATTGTAGTCCAGACAAAGTATACAAAGTATCCAAGACCAAGCATAGCTATTATAGGGAATCCGAACTGTTGAACTGCTTCTGCAGCATCTTCCATCCAATCCATTATTGAATCCAACAGACTGGATATACACACCAGTAAGGATTAAATATTCCTAACATCCATAATATTAAAATCCATAGTGGTATTTGAATCCAGAGTTTACCTTTCGACCATTCTCTAAACTTTAACGCATAAGGTGCCATTTTATTAAACAACCAGTCTTGCATTAATCTCTCCTTGCATCTATAGTGCCGTCTTCTACAAAATTTTCTGCTCTTGATATTCTTTTTAAATCAGGTGTAAGTTCAAGTGCAGAACTAACGCTTACATCTATTCGTATCATGTCATTGTTCATTACTTTGATTCTAGTAACCAACATCTTACAGATACCTTTTAATTCTTCTGTGTTTCCTACAACATCTTCCATTATCTTTCTTATGATGATAAATATGAAAGCACCCATGAATAACGCTGCTGCTATAGGTGCTCCTACATCGGAGACAAAGTTAAATATTGTATATTCTTCCATTAGTATTTTAGTCCTTCTTCAATTATTGCCATACACCCGAACATTGAGAATAGTACACATACCTGTATAACACTTGCATACGCTATTTGTCTCATTGGGTGCATTTTTGTTAGTTTTTCTATAACACTCTCACTTGGTGCTAAGTTTACGACTTGTAATAATTTTTTCTCTTTAGAATCCAACACTTACTCCACATCCACATCTATAAGTTTCTTTTGGATTGTGAAACAAAAATTGTTCATTCAATCCGTTTGTTTCCCAATGTATTGTCATACCTTCTAAGTATGGGGCCGACATTGGATCGACCCTAAATTTTATCCTACCCCAATCAATGATAATATCATCTTGGTAGACCGTATTATTATAAGCAAAAAGATACTCCATACCACCGCAGCCACCCCCAGTAACACCAAGTCGAAATACATGGTTGTCTTCTGTTGTCGCTTTCTGTATAAGTTTAGTATACGCTTCATTACTCACTTCTATCATATTTTGCTTTTCTCGGTATTATTTTAGTTTTATCTGTATGCACTTGAGTAGCGCCATGCTTGGGTGTTTTCTTCCGACCAAATATTTTATCCCAGTTATCTCGAAACTGCTTTTCGTTTGTTGGTCTTCTTTTGCTTCCCTTTCCCATTTTCTATCATTTTTAAGACTTTTGTTATTCGTCCGCTTTTCATAAGTTTGTCTAATTTTCTGAACATTTATCCTCCCAGTTCTTAATAGCCTGTCTAATTGAATCTTCGGCTAGAACTGAGCAGTGGAGTTTAATAGGAGGTAGTTGAAGTGCTTCTGCGATATCTCTATCTTTAATTAGTTTTGCCTCTTCAATCGTACGTCCTTTTAACATTTCTACAAACATTGTGCTAGATGCTATGGCTGACCCGCAGCCGTAGGTTTTGAACTTGACATCAATAATCTTGTTGTCTTTGTCCATTTTTAATTGTAATTTCATGACATCACCACAAGCGGGTGCACCTGTCATTCCTGTGGCTACATCGGGGTCATTAGGGTCAAAGCGACCCACACTAAATTGCTTAGGGCTATTTAGTACTCCTTCGAATCTTTCTATGACTTCTTTACTGTACGCCAATTTTCTTTATCCCAAATACATAGTTTTCTGCTGCGTCTTCTGCGTAGCACTCACTATGCCCTTTATAGTATTCTTCTTTTACTAGTTGTCCATTCTTGAACATTCTTATACCCCAGTTACCCTTTTTGCAAATAGTATCCGCTCTAAGCGAATCCATGACAAATGTTGATATTGCATCCATATCTTACTCCTATTTTAGTAATTTCTCCATAAGTTTTCCATAATTACCCTGTCCAAAGGGTAGTTCGTTAATCTGTACGTTTGTCTGATTTTTAACATTTGCAGTTTTTGCTTTCTCTAGCTCTGCCATAGCTTTGATTTCATCCATGCGCATTTTGTGCGCCATCTGTACTAAATCCGCTAGGTCTTTGTTTGAATATATTTGACTCTCTTCTGCTTCTTCTAGTTTTCTGTCAATTATGTCGTCAAGTGTGTTTGCTAATTTAAATCTATTTCTGTAACCAGTATCTAGATACACTTGATCGATATACGCTTTGATTTCCCTTTTCCCTAGGTAGTCCTGGACAGTGTTCTCGTCCAGTCTCATTCGTGCGCACACGGCTTGTATGTTTCCTAATTCTAGATAGTTGTTTGCTATTTCTAATCCTTCTGGACTCATCTTGGTTACAATTTCATTTTTCATACTTGAATTATATCAAATTTTAATCCTCGTGTCAAGAAGTATTTTTGGAAGCATCATCATGATGGACTCGCCGCGTCTTTTTATAAGTTCCAAAATTTTTCAAAGTAGTACGTGTGGAGGGGTGTGGGCGGGCTAGGGCAGGGCTAGTCTGCTAACCGCCCCCCCTAGAATAAATCTAACTGCCTTTCATTCAGACTGCCAAAGGGCGACTCTTGAAGGCTCACTATCTGACATCTATTATCAAACCTTTTCTTTTGCTCTTCGCAAATTTCGTTAGATATTCTTTTTGCGTCCTCGTCAGACTCACACCAAATATTTAAACTTAATTCTACTCTATATCTATTTTCTGTATTTCTCATATTAAACTCCTTTTAATAAAATAATTATAACACTAATCCCAATCATAAACAACACTAATCCCAACTTTTGTGAAAATTCCATTTATTTTCTCCTTTTTAATTCGGCATTTAATCTGCCTAACCTTACAACAAATGCCCCATGCATATGCTTTGTTAAGGTTTTTATAAAAGCGTTATTATCTAGCAACTTTGTATATGTTGCAATCGCTTTTTCTAATTCTTTTTTATTTAATTTTTTCTCGTTCATAATATAATTATACTCCCTTTAAAATTTTATTGCAACTTTTTTTTTGTTGAATAATTTAAACATGGTTTAAAATTTGTTAATAAACAAATTTTAAACCACGCACGCTGTTTTGTCAACTTTTGTGACAGATTATTTTTACGATTTCCCATAACATATTTTCAGGAAAATGTCAAATTTTGTGACAAATTTTTTTGGAAACTTTTTGAGAATGTTTTGCAAAACTTTCATTAAATGTTTATAATATTTATATTGTTAATTAATCGGAGAAAAAACAATGCACGATAAATTGTATATGCACTTGCTGAAAGCTAAACATCAAGCCGAGAGGGATAGACTAGAGGTTAAACAAAAACTCGACCTATTCAGAAAAGCTAATAGAAATGTTAAACTAACTAAAGCAATCGGCTCGGAGTATAAACAATTCGAGAAACAGATTAATCAATTCAATGGATTAATTCGTTCTCTAAAGCAAAAACTCAGAAATGGGTAAATGGTTAAAGGGGCTAACCATTAGCAATAGCCCCACTTATAATAGGAATATTATGAAAGAAGAAATAAAAGAGTTTTCCAAACTCACTAAAAATGGAATGGAAGATAAAATTGCTAAAGCAACAGGATTAAAATTGACTGCTTTAGCAAGGGCAAATTCCAGCGATATAATCGCACTTGCAAAATACATTAATGAAAATGTAAAAGGCGTATCAATCGAGGGGCTAAAATAATGGTGCCACAATCGAGGACAACACACACAATTGTGTGTGTTGTTGATACTGAAACAACTTTTATTAATGAAACGCCACGAATGGTTTATCACTTTGGGGCGACTTTCGGAGATATAGAGCAAGAAAATTCTTTTAATGTTGTTAAAATGGATTACTATGTAAAAGAAGTTATTGAAGATTTATCTTTATTCTTACATCAGAATAAAGAGGGGCATAACTTCGGATATAATAAATCTATGGCTAGAGCATTAAAAGACGCTATCAGAAATCCACATAAGGTTAAAAAATGGAAAGATATTATCAAGGAATGGCAAGATTTACTTCACGCCATGAATGTGCAATATTTAACATCTTATAATTTTAATTTTGATATTGGAACTGATAGCTCAGAAATTGCAACTGTTAGAAAAACACATCAACAATTGACAGATAAAACTTTTTTCTTGCCTAGAAATGTTGATTATGTTTGTTTAATGGATATAGGGGCAACGCTATTTATGAATAGAAATTATTTATCATGGATAGAAAATTTATCAGAAGAAGAAAAAGGACAAATGACAACTGAAAAAGGAAATATATCTTATTCGGCTCAATCTTGCATGAGATACATAAATAGAGATTTATGGTATCAAGAGCAACATACAGCATTAAGAGATAGCCTTTTAGAATTTCAGCTATTTGCTCATTTTTGGAAAAGGTGGAAAAGCATTATTAAAAAAGAATTTGTTAATAATGTAAATCAACCTTCTTGGCAACATCTTAAAAAGGGTTATTCGGCAACGAAGAAACGCCAATTAAGAAAAGGCAAAATGGTAAAGAAGATACAGAAAAAAGAAATACAACAAGTAGAATTAAATTTACAAGGGGGTAAATAATGACTAAGCAACTAGAATTAGATTTTGATCCAAAATCAGAAACTGTAAAGAAAATCGAGAAAGATGTTCCAGACTTTAAAAGGAATGGATTTCAGACTAGAGAAGAATTTTTAAAAGCTAAATCATGGGATAGAGCATTTAGACATTTTGACCAATCCAACAGGGGGAAAAAATGAGATATATGTCAGAATATGAAAGGCACGAAAGAAAACTAAGAAAAATTAAAAATTGGTTAACTGTTTTTGCTATGCTTTTAATTTTTATAGGATTGCAAGGGTTTCTACCCTTGCCACGCCTTGAAGCTACCTTTTTTATATTTACAGGTAATGCTTGTATTTTTTGGGTGGCTCTTGTAGATGAAGATAAGAGATTATTTCTCTTTACTCTTTTAATGATAATTGCACAAATATCGAGGGTTTATTATGAAATTTAAAACTAAATTTTGCGACAGACTTTATAACCTAAATGCTAAAATAAGGATTTATGATTTAGATGGCACAATTATAGATAGTAGCCACCGAGCAAGGCATGACCAAAATGGAAAATTAGACTTAGACCATTGGAAAGAAAATAATACTAAAGAAAAGATTTTTCAAGATGAGTTATTGCCTATGTTTTGGCAACTTGTAGCCGACTACAAGAATGGCGATTATATTATTTTATGCACAGCTAGAGAAATGGGAAAATGGGATTATGAATATCTTGCCTTAATGGGTATTTATTACGATAAGATTTTATCAAGACCAACAGGCGAGATGACTGCTGATTATAAATTAAAGAAAAGATTATTAAATCCTTATTTTAATTTAAAACCATTTCAGAATATTGCAAAATATTTCTATGATGATAATACTTCTAATCTGTTAGCTATTGGCGACATGGGGGCGACTTGTTGCAACGCTAGAGAATGGAATAAAAATTTCCGATAAAGGGGTTTCGGAATAGGGGCGAGAAATCGCCCCACTTTTTTTTTCAATTTTCAACTTTCTCCGAGCCGAGAAATTACACAGAAACTCAATTCCGATTTTTGAAATTTAAAAACTTGACATGGTTTAAAATTTCATACTGAAATTTTAAACCAC
>ERZ802824.320-NODE-320-length-26711-cov-22.2278_pt1 | contig 26711 bp, 26 predicted proteins | sample MGYA00345650_ERZ802824 | MGnify/ENA primary metagenome ERZ802824 (study PRJEB30503, sample SAMEA104212361) | marine metagenome | biome: Westerlies Biome; feature: [SRF] surface water layer (ENVO:00010504) within the epipelagic zone...; material: water... | reverse complement strand
TATCTAAAATAAAAGATCAAACCATACCTGTTGCTGTTACAATTAATCCAGATGATAATTTATTAGATGATTTATTGAGAATTGGTTTTCAATATATTCAACTACATGGTCACGAAACTCTTGAAATAGTCGAAAGAATAAAATTAAAGTTTGGTTTTAAGATTATTAAAGCCTTTGGAATTTCTTCTTCTAATGACTTAGATGAATTAGTTAAATATGAACCATTTGTAGAATATTTCTTACTTGATTCACCTCCTCAAGCTAATGTTCAAGGCGGGACTGGCCATAGATTTGATTGGAAGATAATTGAGAATTTATCAATAACTAAGAACTTTTTTCTTTCAGGAGGACTTAATAAAGACAATATAATCTCAGCTATAAACCTTAAAAAGACTAGTTATTTTGATGTTAGTTCTGGTGTTGAGGATTCAGAGGGTATAAAAGATAAACAATTAATTACCGAATTTATTGATAAAGCAAAAAATATTATATGATCGAATTACAAAAGGGCACTCCACTTATTGATCAGCATGATGAAAACGGTTACTGGGGAGGAAAGTTTGGTGGAAATCAGATTGCAGAAAGTTTAAATCACCCAATTGAGGAATTAACTAAAGAGTTTGAGAAACTGAGAAATGACGAAACCTTCATTGCTGAGAGAGATTTTTATTTTAAAAACTTTATAGGAGCTCCAACTCCTTTCATAAAACTAGAAAACCTTACTAAACACCTTGGTGGAGCACAAATTTATTGCAAGCTTGTTTCAAAAGCTACTGGTGGAGCACATAAAGCATATAACGCCGTAGTTCATAGTCTCATCTGTAAGAGATTAGGAAAAACTTATATTGGTGGAGATACAGGTGCGGGTTATGCAGGAAAGATGTTGAGTATGGCTGCTGCAAAATTCAATTTGAAATGTAAAATATTTATGGGTTCTAAAGATATTGAGCGACAATCGATTAATGTATTTTCAATGAGAAGTTATGGTGCGGAAGTTATTCCTGTTGATTCAGGATCTCAAACACTTGTGGATGCTGTTTCAGAATGTATGAGATGGTGGACTAGTGAAAACGAGCAGGCGCACATGTGTGTTGGCAGTACGGTTGGGCCAACAATATTTGTAAAAATATGTGCATGGTCTACTGCGCAAATTTCTCGGGAAATGAAAAAACAAGTGATTGATGAATTTGGTGAGATCCCTAAAGACATGAAACTGATTAACTGTGTTGGAGGAGGATCCTCTGCAGCTGGGTTTTGGAATGAATGGATAGATCATGATAATGTTGAATTAATTGGAGTAGAAGCTGGTGGGCCTGAAGGGTCTTCAATGCATGCAGCCCCTCTTACTAACAATTCTCCTTTAGGAGTTCTTCACGGGGCAACACAATATGTAATTCAAGATAATCAGGGAGAGATTGAAGAAACAGCATCTATTAGCGCAGGATTAGACTATCCAGGTGTTTCTCCACTGCACTGTTTTCTTAAAGAAACTGGAAGAGCTAGGTATACATCGGCATCTGATGAAGAAGCAATTGATGCTTTTCAATTGGTTAGCAGAATGGAAGGTTTTGTAAGTCCTTCATTAGAGCCTTCTCATGCCTTTGCTGAAGCAATAAAAATTGCTCCATCTTTAAGTAAGGATACTATCATTGTAGTTGACTCTTGCGGAGACTCCGCGAAAGATTCAAGAATTATAGCTGAACGTTTAGGATATAAGATATGACTGGATCGCCGCTATTAAATGCTTTTCATCAAAGTAATGCAGCTTTATTAACTTATACAGTAGGCGGAGATCCAAACAAAGATACTTCTCTTGAAATTTTCAGGGAAATAGCCCGATCAGGAGCTGATATTATTGAATGTGGCTTGGGCCATGGTGCAAACATTGGTGATGGAGGTGCAATTCAAGATGGTACATACAGAGCACTTTCTAACGGTATAAAAACAGACGATGTATTTGATATAATTAAAACATTAAGAAATGAATTTGATACGAATGTAATCATAATGACCTATCAAAATAAAATAATGTCATACGGTGAAGATAGTTTTTTAAGCAAGTGTGTAGAGAGCAAGGTGGCAGGAATTATTTGTGTGGATTGGCCATGGCCTCTTAACCTTAATTTTGCAGCTAAATGTAAAAACAATAATATAAATTTCATTCAACTACTTTGTCCTACAACAAATGAGGAAAGGTTAAAACTAATTTTGAACGATGCTCATGATGTTGTTTATTATATTTCTATGTTATCAACCACTGGGCAAAAATTAAAAGTGAGTCCAAGTGAAATAAAGGACAGGTTTAATTTAATTAAGACAATAGCACCTGAGAAAAAATGCATTATTGGATTCGGTATCACTGAAGAAACAATTGCAGACTTTAAGGACACTGACGCTTGTGTTGTAGGATCTGCTTTATGCAGGGAAATATCTAAGTCAGTGAATGAGGGACAGAATCCAGCTACCAATATTGGTGCAATGGTTAAAAAACTTACAAATAAATTGAAATCATGAATTGGCTTACCAGAACAATATCAAAAGTTTTTCCACGTAAGAAGAAAAGTCTAGATATCGCAGAGAATTCCTGGATTAAATGTCCACAGTGCCAAACTATGCTTTATTCAAGTGATCTGGAGTCAACATTATTTGTATGTCCCAATTGCGATGAGCATTTACAAATTCATCCCCGTACTAGGTTTAAAGGTCTCTTTGATGGTGGAGTTTTTGAGGAAATTAAATATCCCTCAGGTTTTAGTGACCCATTAAATTTCAAAGCTCTCAAAACTTACAAAGAAAGGTTCAATGAGGCTCGCTCTAAAACAGATATGGATGATTGCTTTTTGATCGGGTTTGGCAAAATAGATAATTTGAATGTAACAATTGCCGCTCAGAATTTTCATTTCATGGGGGGCTCCGTTGGGGCTTCCGCTGCAGAGGCTATGATAAAAGCTGCAGAGCATTCAGTAACAAATCATACACCATTAATTGTTTTTACCTGCTCAGGTGGAGCAAGAATGGATGAAAATCAACACTCACTTCAATCTCTTCCAAAGACAACCATTGCTTGTCAAATGGTTAAGGACGCTAAATTGCCTTACATCGTAGTAAATACTAATCCTACAAGTGGCGGGGTAACTGCTTCATTTGGATCTCTTGGATCTGTTACATTGGCTGAACCGAATGCACTAATTTGTTTTGCTGGACCCAGAGTTATATCTAATACTGTAGGTGAAACTCTTCCTGATGGTTTCCAGCGATCTGAATATTTGCTTGATCATGGATTTATAGATCAGGTAGTACATAGAAAAGATTTAAAAGATAAATTATCTCAAATTATTTCACTGTTATTAAAACGAGTTGCTTAATTGAGTATCTCTAATGTTCAAATCGATAATCTTTTAGAAGAATTATTAAAACTACACCCTAAGAAAATCGATCTTTCTTTAGATCGAATTAAAATACTTTTAAATAAGTTAGGAAATCCACAAAACAAAATTAACAACATATTGCATATAGCAGGTACTAATGGGAAATATTCTACACTAAGATTTATTCAAGAAATACTCAGGTACAATAATAAGTCTACCAATGCCTACATATCTCCTCATCTGGTCAGATTTAATGAACGTTTTGAATTAAATGATAAACAAATAACAAATGACGACTTATTTAATCTTTTAAACAAAATTAAAAACATAAATGAAGGTTCAGAAATAACATTTTTTGAAAGTACTTCTGGGGCATTTTTTGAGGCTGCATCAAAATCACATACTGACTATACTCTGCTAGAGGTAGGACTTGGCGGAAGACTTGATAGCAGTAATGTTATAGAGCCATTGATCTCAATAATTTCATCAATATCTTTCGATCACCAGGATTTCCTGGGAAATAGCATTGAGAAAATTGCATTTGAAAAATCTGGTATTATTAAACCAAAGACTCCGGCAATTATTGGGTATCAACCCTTTCCGGAAGCAAAAGAGATGTTGATAAATCAAGCAGAGCACAATGAAGCTCCTGTTTTTGCTCATGGAATACACTGGAACATAACGGAACAAAATGGCACCCTCATTTATGAAGACAATACAAGTACATTAGAATTTTCTAATTTCGATGATCAAAATGAATTTCAAAAGAAAAATATTGGGCTTGCAATTGCTGCAATATCTCAATTACCAAACATAGAAGTAAGAGAATTCTTAAAAGACCAAAAACATAAATCTATTTATTTCCCTGGCCGAATGCAAAAAATAGAGGATGGTAAGTTATGTTCAAAAATGAAACCATCAAATGAACTTTACTTAGATGGATCACATAATGTTGATGCTGCATTTAATTTGAATAATACACTCAAGAATTTGCCAGAAAAAAAGTTATGCATCATTATTGGAATGATTAATACAAAAGATCCTGCAGCCTATATCAGACAATTTAGCAATTGCTTCTCGATTACAACAATAACGATTCCGAGTGAGGACAATGCAATCCCAGCAGATGAACTCAAAAATAAACTTAAAGATCAATGTGCCGAAATTGCAGTTTCAAGTTCAATTTCTGAAGCAGTAAAAAGTGTTAATGAAGCAAATGAGAATACGCGCATATTAATTTGCGGTTCACTCTATCTTGCTGGAAAAGTTTTAGAAGTTAATTAAGCGATTGAGTCTTCAATCCACTCAACAATAGCTGTCTTTGATACAGCTCCAACTTTAGTTGCTGCAGCTTCACCATTTTTAAATACAAGCATTGTTGGGATCCCTCTTACACCATATTTAGTTGGCGTTTCTGGATTCTCATCAATGTTAACTTTAGCAACAGTAATCTTATCAGCCATTTCATCTGAGATTTCTTCTAAAGATGGACCAATCATTTTACAAGGACCGCACCAAGGCGCCCAAAAATCAAGTACAACAGGTTTATCAGATTTTAAAACTTCTTCCTCAAAAGTTGCGTCTGTAATATTTTTCGTAGCCATAGTAATTCCTTTCTTAAGTTGGTTGTAATGTAAGTACGGAGAGGCCTAAAGTCAAGGTTAAAGGCCGCTAAAAACGTTATTAAACTATTGAATTTACTTAATTTTTTTTATTTTTGTAACTTCATTTTCTTCAAAGTCAGGAATTTCCTTATCTGGTTTCAAGCCACCTAATTTGAGCATTTTCTTAACTCTGGATACCAAGCTCCCCTTTCCATCCCTCAATCTTGATTTAGCTGTCTCAATTGAACCCATGGATTTATTAAGTTCATGTCCAGCATTTTCGAAGGCAGAATAAACTTTTTCAACTTGCGCATAAATTTCTAATGCAGTGCTTGCAATAGAATCAGCATTCCTATTTCTCTCATTAATCGACCACATGTTATCAATTATTTTCAGTACAGAGATCAATGTTGAAGGGCTTGCTAAAATAATTTTAAATTTATTAGCTTCAAGAATTACCTCTTCAACTTTATCCAACATTGAGTCAAAAGCACTTTCGTAAGGCATGAACATCACCACAGCATCAAGTGTTTTGATCTCATAAATTTTTTGATAATTTGCTTCACTTAGCTTCTTAATATGTGTTCGTATTGATTGAATATGTCTTTTGTGTGCATCAATCTTAGTAGTTTCATCATCTGCATTACAATAATCTTGCCATGCACTCAGTGATATTTTTGAGTCAATAACTAAATCTCTATCATCAGGTAAATGTAAAATAATATCTGGATATTTTTTTTTGAACTCTCCATCAATTTCATCATCATATTTCTTCTGTACTTCAAAATCTTTGCCTTCTCTAAAACCTGACTGCTGTAAAATATTCAATAATAAAATCTCTCCTGCAATTCCTTGCTTCTTTGAACCTCCCGTAAATGCTGCTGTAAGCTTATTAATCAAATCATAGCGCTCTTCATCTTTTCCTTCTTTAAGAGAAATTTGATTGCTGAGATCTTTAACCATTTCTTTTACATCAGATAGACTTTTATCATTGTCATCATCTGATTTTTTCCGTTGTAATAAAAAATAAGTAATTGCTGCACCAATGATTAGGCCACAACTAAATAGAACAAGACCTGTTAAATTATCCATCTAACTTTTCCCTATGATATGTATCCAGTTCCTGAATATACGTATCAATTTCTTCCAAACGATCCATATCAATTTCATCTTCACTTTCTCTTAGATCATCAATTTCACTCATCGCTCCTGGAATTGTATTCCATGAACATTTGTCCATTGAGAGTACTTTCTCAGCTATTATTTTATCGCGATTCTTAACTTCTTGTTCTGGTAAAAACTCAGGTTTTTCATTGTAAATTACTCTTTTTGCAAATTCCTTTGAGCGATTGTCAGTTATTTTTTGGGCAATTTCATACTTCTTATCCCACTCAGCGGCATGAAAATCAGACATCAAATAATTGTCTTTTGAACTAGGAAAACCATTATAAATTTGCTCTTCAACAGGTTTTTCAGTTTGGTCCTGGGTAAGTTCTCTATCTTCACCTTTGTCTAAAAGAAGGTTAGTAAATTTTTCTATAAAATTTTTGTTACCTCTTATTTTTTTCATACGCTCATTTACGATTTCGGGTGAAAGATCTTTATAATCTTCTGACCTAAAGAGGTAATCTTCATCTAATAAAATCGGCTGTTCATTTGCTTTGATCATATGAAAACACTTATTCTTACCCTTAAACATTTTCTTAAGCTCTGCCCTATCTAAATCAAAAACATAATCTGGGTCGATTGACAAATCAAAACAGTAAACATGATTTTCATATGAAGGATCCTTGGCAATGTAGGCAAGGCCGTGTGTGTATTCTTTTCCTCTAAAGAACCTACTCGCACAAAATACTTTTTCTTGATCAACATATTTATAGAGGTCTTGTTTTGATGCAGTTTTTAATGAGCTTTCCCATACATCGTTGCATCGGTCTTTTATAAGCTTACAAACACCCAATGTTGCTTCAACATCTGATAGAGCGTCATGAGCCTTTGAATGCTCTATGCCATTAGCTGCAGCAAATTTTTCTAATCTAAAAGTAATTTTACCAGTATTATCATCAAGCGGTCTCACAAAAGCGTTTGGATAAACTGCTGCTGCAGAATGAAGAAGTTTCATCGCATCGCCTCTTTTATTACCATTCGTATTTGTGATGTAAGGTGGTAGAGCTGATTGGTAAAGAGATTGCCTTAGGTGCATGTCATCAAATGAAATTGAATTATATCCTATGAAAAGGCACTCACCCCAAGATAATAATTTACTTTGTATTTGAGCAATTAAACTAAAGTTTGAATTTTCATGATTCTTTAATTGATCAATGGAAACACCATTAACTAACAAAGCCTTTGCTGAAGGAACAGGATATTCCCTCTTCATTCGACCTCTCAAATCAAATTGGTCAATGATATTAAAGTCTTCATCCGTGCATATAGCAGCTGCCTGAACAATGGATCCATAAGCTGCGTTCAATGTTGATGTCTCTAAATCCCAAAAAATATATTTCATTTATTTATTCTTTTTTTCTAAGCACCTGAAATCTGCTTCAGGCATTTTTCCTTCAAAATTAATGTGACAAATATTTAATTGATGCCTTTGACACCAAATTTGAAGCCCTCGATCAGTAAAACCTACATCGATTCTTGAATAATCTTGAATAGATTTTGCATCTGTTAAGCCTTGAGTTAATTCATCTGAGCATTTAACACAAACTATTGGTTCTTTTATTTGATTGAATAAATAATCAAGTTTTGAGATATCTTGTTCAAGTTTACTAGACATAATAAAAGTACTTATCTGATCTTAAATGGGTCTTCTGTTACTCTTGCAGTTGAGGTCCAGATAGTTTTTCTTAATTGCATATCTCTTATTGCTTCAGCTCCGCTCTCTCGTCCATAGCCACTATTTTTTCTACCACCAAAACTTGCAGCGTATGAAATAAACCTATAACAATTTGTAAAGCAAATACCAGCTTCTATTTTTTTGCTCACTCTCTCACATGTTTCTTTATTTTCACTGAACACGCCTGATGAAAGGCCATAGCGATTGTCGTTTGCTATATTTACGGCTTCTTCTTCAGAACTAAATCTGATCACAGATAGAACTGGTCCAAAAAGTTCTGTGTTGGCTGTATTGATTGATTTATCCGGACATTCAATAATTGTCGGTGGGAAATAACAATTATTTTGCCGCTTCCCACCACATAATATTTTAGCTCCTTGTTTAATCGATAACTCAATGTTTTTTTCGATGAACTCTACTTGTTTGAGATTATTTAACGGTCCCATTTGAGTTTCCGCCTCAAGCGGTGAACCCAATTTAATACTCTCAGCTCTATTTTTTAATTGATGAAGAAATTCATCATAAATTTTATCATGCAGAATCAATACTGATCCAGCAATGCAACTGCAGCCATTTCCAGAAAAGATAGCGGTCGTAATATTGTTTAATGCATTTTCCATATCAGCGTCTGCAAATACAATAACTGGCGATTTCCCTCCAAGTTCAAGGGTTAACTGTGCAAAATTTTCAGCTGTATTTCTTATTACATGAGATCCTGTTTCGGTCCCACCTGTGAAGAGCACTTTGCCTATATCTTTATGGGATGTTAAATTTTTTCCAACTTCTGCTCCTCCACTCACTAGATTTATAACGCCTTTTGGCAATTCTACTTGTTCTGTTAATTTTACAAATTCAGCTAAAGGTGCTGGAGCAAGTTCTGATGATTTTATAACCACTGTATTCCCTACAGCCAGTGCAGGTGCAACTTTTGTCGCTGTTAAAAACATTTGTGAGTTCCATGGAATGATACATGCGATAACACCAATTGGTTCACTTACTTCAATAACTTCCATATCAGGCTTATCTATGTCAGAAATAATTTTTGTATTTTCCATTTTCTCAGCGAGCTCTGCATAATAGTAAAAATAATCTTTCATATATTCAGCTTGAAATTTTGTTTCCTTCAATAGTTTACCACTATCGATAGTTTCTATTTTTCCAATATGCTCAGCGTTATTCTTAAGCTGATCACCTATTGCCCGAAGATATTGAGCTCTTATTTTTACATCACTTAATGACCACGACTTAAATGCATTTTTAGCGGCTGCAACTGCATTATTGACATCATTGACTGTTGCATCTGGAAATGAAGACCAAGGTTTATTATTCTCAGGATTAGTACTTTCGAATCTTTGATTGTTTTCTGCTTCAGTCCATTGACCATCTATGAACATTTGATAATTTTGAATATTATTAGTTGTCATTTAAAAAGTTTCCAAATACTTGATTAACCTTGTCTGCGCATTCCATGCCACACATATGTTTGCCATCAGGAATGATCTCTACTTTACTATTTTTAACTATTTCCCCAATCTTTTTCGACATTTCAGGCGTAGATCCTTCCTCATTCTCTCCAGTTACAATTAATGTAGGAGCTGAAATTTGATTAAACAAAATCATATTGTCTTCAAAATGAGAGAACAGTTTATAAGATTTTAAGAACTCTTGATGATCATTGTTTTCTAAGATTGTTGATACCAATTGGCTCTCGTTTGGATTTTTTGATAAATAATCCTCATTAAACCATCGACTTAATTGTTTAGGAATATCAAAATATTCTTTAGAAACATTTTCATACCTTTTGATAGCTTCTTGCTGTTGTTCGGCACTTCGACCATAGATGGTCCCAAATAAAATTAATTTATTGATCTTCTTTGATCTCGTTGAAGCATAGTGAGCAGCTATTAAACCGCCTAAGGAGAAACCTATTAAATGGCATGAAGGGTATTTTAAGTATTGCATGAGGCCATCAATTTGATCAGAAAATTTATCAAAGGTAATAGCATCAGCGCTCGTGGTTCTTCCATGACCATATAAGTCGAATGCAATTGTTGAATGATTTTTAAAGAAATCTCTTTGAGGTTTCCATATTTCTAAACTTAAACCAACCCCATGAATAAATACTATGGGAGTAGTGCCAGCAACTTCATTAAATTGATAATATGTACCTTGATCGTCAAGTCCTTCACGAAATGACATGAATATTATTTCAGTCCCATTTCCTTTTCATCTTCATAACGGTTTCCGATACGATGATGAGCTTGAGGAGTAGTACTTGCGCCAATTGCTATAACTAATTCAGCAGGACCAGGAGCATCATGAATTGTAAACTCATGAGTTAAATAAAATTGTCTCAAACCGGGATCTGTTTTGTGCATCATAGGAATTGATATTTTTGAAGCTGCAAGTCCACGTACATTGGTAAATGAAAGATAGGATGTTCCTCCAACAGCATCTCGAAATTTATTGCCAAAATGTAATGTATGAATCAGTGCGCTTGCATGTTGTATGCTTCCACGCATCCCAGTCATACTCGCCTTACCGTAGGCTAAGACTTTTTCTGGAGATCCAATTTCATCTAATAACTCACCAACTAAAAAATCACCAAGCTTTGGGGCTATTTCTAAAATTGTAGGCTTCAGGTCTTCTACATACCCTTGGTCAACCCATGGGTTTGTAATTACTGCTGCGACAGATACTAAAACTACAGGTTCATCACATTTTTTAAAATCTTCAACATATGTTGTATCAACAAACTTACACATCTTCCTGATTTCAAGTGTCATAATATGATCCTACTGTTTTACTTTATGTTTAAATGAGTCCTGCCTGAATGAATATAGTGCATCAGGAGAACATTGAACATCGATTACTGTTGGGCAGTCAGCGTCAATTCCAGCCTTAATAGCATCTCCAATTTCTCCAGCTTTTTCAACCTTTATACCCTTACATCCATACAATTCAGCAACTTTATCAAACTCAGGAGTTGTGATATGAGCGCCAATAAAACGTCCCTCAAAAAAATCTTTTTGGTAGGCCGCTTCAGCACCCCACGTACCATTATTCATGACGCATACAACAGTATTAATATTATTTTCGATTGCAGTTGAAAGCTCTGGAATAACCATGGACATGCCACCATCTCCATGAAATGAAACTACTGGTCTCTCAGGAGCTGCAAGTTTTATTCCTAATCCAGCGGGATAAGAAAATCCAACCAACCCAAAATCAAGTGGCGAAAACAAACTCTTTGGTTGATGATATTGAAGTGCGTCAGTTAACTGGAGACACATTGTGCCTGCATCCAAAGTTACGACACAATCCTCTGGCAAGGCTCCCCTTAATTCTTTAAATAATCCTGAAGGTAAAATTGGTACACTTTCTGTGTCAGCATCAGCATCTCTTTTTTCAAAATAATTTTTTCTATTGTCTTTGAATTGATCTAACCAATCCTGTACTTCTTTTTTCGACTTATGAGTTTCAAGCATTTTACAAAGTTCATCGGCTACAGTTTTAGCATCAGCATGTATGCCTACTTCAACAGGAAAATATCGACCAATCGAATTCAGATCTATTTCACATTGTATAATTGAAGCTTTTTCATTTAGGTTCTCGTAAGAATAGAACGTTGTATTAAAACCTAATCGACTTCCTAAAACTAGAATGACATCCGCCTCTCTTAAAAGTTTTGTTCCTAACCCTGATCCTCGAGGGCCAGCTGATCCCGCATTTAACGGATGACTATATGGAATTGCATCACCATGTCCTGGAGAAGTGGTACATGGAGCATTGAGAAGTTCAGCTAACTTTAAAACACTATCTGCTGCACTTGTTCCGTAATTCTTAACTCCTGCCCCAACTAGAATTACAGGTTTATGTGCTTCACTTAAAAGCTTTACAGCTTTTTTTAAATTTTCCTCATCAGCAGCTAAAGCTGGTATAGATTTAAATTTTGTAGGCTGATTAAATTCAGCTGATTTACCTAAAACATCTCTAGGCATATCTACATGAACAGGGCCACAGCGAGGTGTCAGTGCTGTTTGCATCGCTTCATTTAAAACTTCTGGTATTGATTCAACCTCTTTTACTTCAAAAACTTTTTTTGATACCGCTTGCATCAAACTGACCTGGTCTATTTCCTGAAAAGCATCCTTACCTTTGTGATCTGATGCAATTGCGCCAGCAAGGTTAACAACTGGCGAAAAAGCAGCCTTTGCCTGAGCCATCGCAGTCACTGTGTTGCTGACTCCCGGACCTGCTTGGCCACTCAGAAATACCCCATTTTTCCCAGTATACCTGGCATAGGCATCCATCATGATCATCCCATTGCTCTCATGTCTGCATCCTATATATCTGATTTTTTCAGCGTTATTGTAAAGGCCATCCAAGATCTCAAGTGTCGATGAGCCAATCAGCCCTGTAACCACTTCAACTTCATTTGCCAATAAAGTTTCAACAACGGCTTCGCCGCCAGTCATTTTTTTTGAAGACACTAAGAAACTTTCTTAATTAAATTATCATCACTAAATTGAGGAGCCACTTTTTCATTAAATAATTTTAATGATTTCATCGCTGCATTGTGAGGCATTCCAGGAGGATTTGACCATATTGCCAACTGCTGAAGATTTAATTCTGACTTTAGCTCGTGAATTTTATCGATTACAAATTCAGCTGTACCTACTAATTGGTTTCTTGGATGGATCCAATCGTATGTTAAAAGGTCAATTGGATTATCTGTTTTTGGCAATTCCTCACCAGGGTTCGCAAAGATACCTACTCCTCTGCCTCCACCACAAACAGAAACTAAATATCTTAAAAAATGCTCACCTGCTAATTCTTTAGCTTCTTCCATTGTATCGGCAATAAAGCAATCACGAACCAATGCAATTCCCTCGCCCATAGGAACATCTCTCTTTTCGACCTCAGATTTAGCATTTGCATAAATCTCAAAGCGTGACTTCAAGGAAGCAATTGTTGGCAGCCACATCAAACAATTAAGACCATTCTTTGCAGCAAATTCAATTGAACTAGGACTATCAACTACTTGCCATAAAGGAAGATTTTTTTGAAACGGTTTTGGAACTATACTAATTTTCTTTAAGACATTTGTTTCCGGGTCAACAACATCTGATGTTTCATTCAACAGTGGATTGGAATATTTAAATTCTGGAGCTGGGTACTCATAGAATTCACCTTTATGAGAAAAGTATTCTTGCGTCCAAGCCTTCTTTAATATGTCTAACGTTTCAACAAACAATCGAAAGTTTTTTGGCTGATCTTTTAAATCGGCCTCAATGTTCATGTGAATGGCTTCTTTTCCAAATACGCCTCGACCAAGGCCCACATCCAACCTGCCTGATGACAAGTTATCTAAAAGCGCAACATCTTCGGCTAATCTAAGAGGATTCCAAAAGGTTGCGATAGCTGCGGCTAATCCGATGCGAATATTTTTTGTGCGGGCTGCAAGATCTGAGCCCAGTAAAATTGGATTGGGTATGCACTCCATTGTCCAATTATTTGTAGTTTGTAGGTGATGTTCACTCAACCATACTTGTCTAAAATTACTATTTTGATCTAAATAATCTGTAATCTCCCTGACTTCATCAAGAATTTCAGTATATGGACGCTTATGCCAGTTTGTAGCGTTTAGGAATTTAGAAAAAATCATTAGCTTCCCCTTTTATTAAATTAACAATAAAAAGTCGACCGATCCCGCTTCCTTTAATGGTGAGTTATGTATCGCTTCAGGTTAGGATTATATCAGAAAATAAGCGTTTTTTCAAACCACTCAATTGATGATTTCATTAGGATAAATGCCAAAAACTTTATTTTTTGGAATATAGAATTTACTTTTTTTACCCTCTTCCTCTAAATAAACCTCAAACAAGATAAAAGCTGAATCAGCTTTGAGTATCATGCCATGTACATTTTTTTCAACTTTAGCCACGACCTTCTTTTCTATGGGATTATTGTAACCCAATACAGCTTCTTTTGTAATTGCTGCTCTCTTAGGTGATAGAATCGGCCTGAAAAGAAAACATAAGTCATCAGTTAGAGGATCTCTAGCCTGAACCCAGAGATCATCAATATTCCTGACGACTTCCCATGGAAAATATTTTTTTACATATTGATATTTTATAGAACCCATAGCTTTTCCTTCTTCATCTGTAATATATGATGCCCGACAATTAATTGTATTTTTTGAAGTTACCCATCGAGGTGTTGGCAAATCATTTGCTGATACATTGGGTAACCACAGAATAGAGAGAGAAAATATTAAAAATATTTTTATCATTTCACAAAGTCTCTATGGGTAAAGTCTGGTCTTTATCCATGCATCATTTGATTGTGTGAAAACAATTCTGTCATGCAGTCGAGTTTTATAATCATCTCTGCTTTTCCATACTTCTACTCTTGAAGGCATAATGATTATTCCTCCCCAATGATCGGGTCTTTTTATTTCTTTTCCTTCATGTGCGTCTGCGAACTCTTGAAATTCTTTATCCAGTACTTCACGACTATCAACATCATAAGATTGTTTTGAAATACTTGCTGATATTTGAGCATTACGATCACGTGAAGAAAAATACTCATCAGACAAGTTTGAGTTTATTTTTTCGACTTTTCCTTGAACTCTAATTGAAGCTCCTTGTGCACGGCTGTACCATGTTAGATGTCCCTCTGAATTATGAAAAAGTTCTTTTCCTTTTTGTGATTCATAATTTGTATAAAAAGTGAAACCTTCTTGGCTGACATCTTTAATAAGTATAACTCTAGCATTAGGCTTACCATCACTACTCACGGATGACACCAGTGCAGCGTTGGGGTCTAAGTCAACCAGCTCTTTCTCTTTGTCATAAAAATGATTCCAAGCCTCTATCCACTGATTAAAAGATGATATATCGATGTTCATAGGGATTATTTATAATGAATTTGCCAAAATATTGAATTAAAATAATTAATTAAAACAAGAGTCCTAAAATGTTTCAGGTTTTAAAAAAAATATGGTTCTTACAGTGGAGATTTATCAAGATCTTCTTATCAACTGGTACTTATCCGCCATTGATAAGGAATAGAAAAAGAAATAGTTGGGGTAAGAAAAAATAAATATTATTCGTCTTTGTCTTGGCTTTTGATGACCACTTCAGTAACTCTCTGCATTTGACTTTCAATACGCACTGAATGGTCCTTAAAATCCTGACGGATTAAATATACAAGATAGATTAAGATACAAACCGCAATAAATGTCAAAAATTCCATAACTAAGTATATCCCGTGGTCATTTAATTTAAACTGATAAAAAAATTTAAATTATGCCTATTTTTCACCTCTTATTTTTAGAACTTGTTCATAAGCATCATTAATGCGTTGAAAATTTTCTTTAGCTTTAGTTATTAAACTCTTATCAGTAATACCCTTAGCCCTAACAATATCAGGGTGATTTTTTCTAGCCAAGTTTCGATAGATCTTCTTAATCTCTGATGTTGATTGTGATTTATTAACTCCCAATACTTTGTAGGGGTCTTCCTTTACAAACTCAGGTCTTGAATTTCTCAATCTATTAAACGTTGCTTGATCAATTCCAAATATTTGACTCACTTTTTTTATATATTTTAGTTCGGGATTAGATAAATCATGGTCTGCATAACCAATTTCAAAGAGACCTATGATTACTTGCTCTAACATTTGAGGTGATCGGCTAAAAGTATCCCTTAATTGCTGAGCATACGGTTCAAATCCAGCACTTGTTTGTGAAGCTTCTTTCCAGATAGCGCCAACTTGTTTCATATTTTCTTGAGGAATTTTAAAAATCTTTTTAAATTTTCTTATTTCGTCATCTGTGACTCTACCATCCGCTTTAGCTAACTTTGCACACAGTACAACTAAACCGAGAGCGTAAACACCTTGCTGCGTATTAAAATTTGCACCAGGATTTCTAAAATTACTTTTCTTCCCAAGAAAAAAGGCGCCAGCTGTAAAAGCTAATGCACCTAAAGGACCTGCAATCATATTGCCAAGAGAAGCTGCGAGTAAATATTTCCAAACGTTCATACTTTTTATGCTAGTCTAATTCTTAATATTTGTAATCGCAATCTTAGATCATTTTATATATGGAAAATAATATAAAAGTTGGTGCTTTTTTTATGCTTATCAGTGTGACTGGATTTGCATTAATGGATTTAGCGGTAAAATGGACCACTGAGGATTACAGTATTGGCTATGTTGTATTTTGGCGAATGATAGGAGGCTTGATACCACTTGTATTTACAATACCTCGTGATCGGTGGGCCCACCTTTTAACAACATCAAAGCCTGGACTTCATTTTATTAGAAGTTTAGCTGGTACAATTGCCTTATTTTGTGTTTACGCAAGCTTACATTTCTTACCTCTAGCAACAACAGTGTCGCTTACGTTCGCGTCTCCTATTTTTAGTACATTATTATCAATTTTTATTCTTGGAGAAATAGTTGGTAGCAGAAGATGGACTGCGATAGCAATTGGATTCGTTGGAGTTTTAGTAATAGTTAATCCAACATCATCTGGATTCAATTTTTATATGATCTTGCCAATATTGTTTTGTATATTTTTTTCTATAGTAGCTATTTCGATTCGCAAATTAAGTGAAACAGAGCCTACATACTTAATAGCCTTATACTTTACAATTTTCGGAATAATTGCTTCTCTGTTTACAATCCCTTTTGGTGGCTGGTATTGGTGGCCAGTATCTTTATTTGATTTTAGCATGCTGGCGTTAGTTGGGATCAGTGGCGGTATTGGAAACCTCGCTTTAACTCAAGCGTATAAAAATGCTGAAGTATCAATTGTAACACCTTTAAAATATTTAAGTTTGATTTATGGAATAATCTTTGGCTATTTTATTTGGAATGAAATTCCTGCTTGGAATACATATATAGGTGCATTTTTTATAATTGTTTCGTCACTAACCATCCTAAGACGAGAAAAAATACTAAAAAAAGAAATTGTGCCTGATAAATATGTAATTAGACGTTAATCGTTAGACCAATTTGGGTCTCTTTTTTCAAGGAAAGAAGATATTCCCTCATTACCGTCATTAAGTGTTAAATTCCTTACCATCTCTGCACTCGTAAAGTCATATGCGTCAGTTAACGGCATTTCACTTTGACGGTAGAAACTTTTTTTCCCCATGGCAATAACAGCTGCTGATTTATTACAAATATCATTGCATGACTTCTGAACTGTTTTTTCTAAATCTGCACTATCAACCGCAGCATTGATCAATCCAATTTGTACAGCCCTTTCAGACGAAATAGGTTCTCCACTTAACAGCATTTCCATCATTGGTTTTCTGCCAATTGTCCTTGATACAGCAACTTGAGGTGTATGACAAAATAATCCAATGTTTACTCCTGGAGTTGCGTATTTTGAATCTAATGATCCATAAGCTAAATCACATGAGGCAACGAGTTGGGCACCAGCTGCAGTTGCTATGCCTCTGACCTGCGCAATGACTGGTTTACTTAAAGCCTGAATTTGTTTCATCATTGAGGAACACGTTGAAAATAACTCAACTTGAGATTTAGTATCATTATTATCAAGAAAGCCTTTTACCTCTTTTAAATTATGACCTGAGGAAAATATTTTATCACTTTCAGATTTTATGATTATAACTCGAATTGAGTCATCATGATCAATAGTTGTTAGTTGATTTTGAATTTCTTCCATCATAGGCATACTTAGACTATTTGCTGGAAGGTCATTCAAACTTAGTATAGCAACTGAATTTTTATCACTTCTGATGAGAATATTCGTCATTATTTAAATCTTATGTTTACTCTTCGGTTTCTTTTACCTTTATTTTCAATTTTTCCAATCTCTAATCCTTCAATCTCACCCGTTGATTTCACATGAGTGCCTCCACACGCCTGTATATCTAAAATTTTATCATCACCGATTTGAACAATTTGTACTTTGTTATCAATTATGGGAGGGCTAACAGCAGCGCCTTTTGCTAAATGAGGGTTATCTCTAAATTCATCTCCAGAAATTTGTTTTGTGAATACAGGAAAATTATTTTTAATAATTTCATCAATCTGTTGATTCATTGCCTCTTTATCAAGCAAACTCGGGTCAACATCAAAATCAACTCTACTTTTTTGTGCTCCAACTGAAGCACCTGTAATTAAAGCATCAATCAAACTACACAGAATATGACATGAGGTATGCATTCTCATATGACTTTGTCTCAATTCCCAATCAATTTTGATCTCACATTCTTTACCAACAATGCTCTGATCAATATCACCGTCGACTAAATGAATAATTTCATTTGGAGAATTACCTTTCTGGGTGTCAGTAACTTTATAAATTTGATCTCCTAGGATGATCTCTCCTTGATCACCCGGCTGTCCGCCTGACTCAGCGTAAAAAATTGTTCGATTTAATTGAATAGAGTTTTGATCGACGTTTGTAACAACTGCTTCAGACTGAGTGAGGTAAGCGTCATTGTTAAAAAGTAATTCAGTCATGATTATAAATAGAGATCATATTCCTCTCGAGGAACAAAACTTGACTCGACATGATCAATTTCACCTTGTTTTGCAGCAGTGTAAAGATCAAGATATTCTTTCCCAAGATATTTTTTTAATAGTTTGGAAGATTGGAAACGCGCTAACGCTTGGTCCATATTTTTTGGCATATCAATATCAGCTTCTTTATCCGCTCCTTCGTTATTATCAAAATCAACTTGGTTTGATGGGGTCAATTCATTAGTAAGACCATTATGCAGTCCTGCTAACAGGCATGCTAGGACTAGATAAGGATTGGCATCTGATGAAGCTACGCGATGTTCAATTCTTTTTGCGTCATCTGATCCAGCTGGTATTCTTAATGAAACATCTCTTCGATTCCAGGACCAACTTGTATTAACAGGAACGAAATTTCTTGTTTCTATTCTTCTGTAACCATTTCGATTTGGAATAAAGATTGGAAAACTATCATAAAACATTGATTGAAAACCAGCTATAGCACTTTTTAATTTTTTATTTCCGTAACGATTGGAAGTAGCAAATATATTTTTTTCATTTTCATCATAAACGGAGAGATGAAGATGCATTCCATTACCAGTTTGATCTAAAAAGGGTTTTGCCATAAATGTTGCTTCATAGCCATGTCGTTCACTTGTCTCTTTAATAATTCGTCTTAATAAAGCAGCATCGTCGGCAGCTTTTAGAAGATCTCCTGTGTGCTTTAGATTAATTTCATACTGTCCCGCAGCAAATTCACTTGAGGCAGTAGTCGCTGGTATATTTTGCATTTCGCAATTCTTGTTAATATCATCAAATAACTTACCGAAGAGATCAAGGTCTGGTATGCCATAAACATGTGTTTTATTAGCACCTTCAGCAGGTATTGGTTTTCCAGACTCATCCCTATTTTTGTCTAAAAGATAAAATTCTAATTCAAAAGCAACCACAGGCTTCAATCCGGTGTTCTTAAAATTCCTCATAACTTTTTTTAGAATATTTCTGGGGTCAACCTCAGATGGGTCTTGTATCACTCCCCAATTTTCTTGCTCTTTTCTCATTGTGATTAATACCTGTAAGAAGCGTTCATCCCACGGGACTGGCTTAATACTTCCTTTGACAGGAACCAGAACACCATCAGGATCACCATCTGTCCAACCTAGATTTAGGGTGTTTGTTACTCCTCCTAGAACATCAAGATAAAATGCGGAGAATGGGAGAAGAACGCCTTCTGAAAAAATTTTATTTGCTTCAAGGACTGGGAAACGTTTTCCTCTTACATAACCACATAAATCTGTGAAGATTGCATCGACATATTGAATATTATTGTGCTGACTTAATACTTCATCAAATTCAGCTTGTGTAGCAACTTCCATTTTATATCCCTGACTTAAGTCAGTCCATTAACGTGATTTTGTAAATGACTTAGATAGAACTTTTGATATTGAACCAAGCTTGTCTCTAGTTCGCCATACTTTCCAGGCTGATAAGCTCGACTTTCAATGCCCTTTTGATTCATTTCACACAATTGGGAGTCTTCTGTTGATGTTTGGTCCCAAAGAAAAATCATTTTATCAATGTCAACTTCAGCATCTTTGTGAGTAACCCAATATTGAGTAACGATTGTTTTATTTTGACTAACAGGAGTAAATAAAAAAAGAATTACAAATTCATTATTGGCAACAAAACTATTGAACGGGCTAAAGCCAATAGCTGTATAACCATGATCCGGTCCTATGGTTTTAAAGTCCCCCATCAGTGAAGAGCATGAATAACTTCCATCCATTGTCTCGGACATGATGCCTTCAGGTAAAGGAGTGCGCTCTGCAATTCTAAAATATTTATTAGTGTCTTCACTGTACTCACCGACAAATAAACCTTTATTTTGACTTTCAAGTGTCCAATCTTTTATACGTTGATTAAATTCAGGAGACTCAATTCCTGAGCCAACGCCAGCTCCATAAGAATTACAATACGCCTCTCCATGAACACTTAAATAATCTTTGTGAGTAAACTCACCTCCCCAACAATGTGCACATTCTTTGAAGTTGTGAATGGTTGCAAGATGAGAAGCATTAAATATAAAGTCTTTTTGAAATGCAATCTTGCCGTCATTAAGGCCATGAATTTTAATATATGGTTCTAGTGGTTTTATGAATTCTTCAAATGAATATGGTACTTCAGAAAAGTTAACAAAGATTAAGCTTTCATAAACTTTTAAATGACATTTGAAATCAGCTACAGATGACGAGATAATTAAATTATTATCTTTAGACTTTTTTATTTCAACAAACCCGCCATTAATTTGGTAAATGAATGTATTGTTTTCATTAAAATAAGATAGATGAGTAAGAAATACCCACTGTTTCTTGAAAACAGCCTCATAACTTAGATCAAACAATGCTTTGTTGGTAAAAAAAAGCTGATCCATTCCTGTATTAGGGTCTTGGTTTTGAATAATGTCTTTAATGTTTTGATCAATCATGGTGTGAATTCAATATATTTTATTAATTAATAAATTAAAATAAAATAATCGTATGAGTAGTTTAGACCTCGATATTTGTTATTTATCAGCTTCTGAAGCACTAGAAAAATTTAAAAATAAATCTTTGTCTCCAGTTGAGCTATTAAATGAGACAATAAAAAGAATTGAAAATGTAAACCCAAAAATTAATGCTTTTAATTTTTTTCGCTTCGAAGAAGCATTGAAAGAAGCAAAAAAATCAGAATTAAAATATACAGAAGATAAATCTACTTTGCCTTTGGAAGGTTTGCCTTTAGCAATTAAAGATGAGGTTAATGTAAAGGGGCACCCTAATAAAAATGGAAGCTTAATCTATAAAGATGTAATAGCAGAAAAAACTGACGTAGATGTAGAGTCACTTGTAAGCTCTGGTGCAATAATTCATGCACGCACAACTAACCCAGAGTTTTCACTGACATCATTCTGCCATTCCAAAGTAAATGGCGTCACAAGAAATCCCTGGAACTTAGATATGACACCGGGAGGTTCAAGTGGGGGGAGTGCTGCCGCACTAGCGTCGGGTTGTGCATCACTTGCTACTGGCAGTGATATAGGTGGATCAATTCGTATTCCTGCTGGAGCCTGCGGAGTTGTTGGTTACAAACCACCCTATGGAAGAAATCCAATGGGTTACCCTTTTAATCATGATCCGTATTGTGTTGTAGGTCCCCTTGCGAGAACTGTTAGTGATTGTGCTCTTATGCAAAATGTTATGAGTGGTCCAAATAAAAATGATATTGCTTCACTCAGACCTAAAAAAATTATTCCTAATAAGTTTGAGAGTATTAAGGACTGGAAAATTGCTTATTCACTTGATCTTGGATTTTTTGAAGTGGATGAAGAAGTTGAAAAAAATACATTGGAGGCTTTAAAAAAATTTGAGGCTCTTGGTGCAACAATTACAGAAGTAAAATTAAATTGGAATCGAGATGAAGTAAATTCAGTTTGCTTCAGTCATTACGCTAATTCATTTTATGGCCTCATTGCAAAATTTTCAAACGATGAAAAAAAACTATTAACTGATTATGCAAAAATGTTTGCTGAAGTCCCTGAACTACATTTAAAAGCGATACAGAATAATGAGAAGCACTATCACGATAAAATAGGGGCTTATGTTGGATATGATACTATTGAAAGTGCAGAAATCACGGGCCGTATGTATTCAGAAATTGGGCCAATATTAGACAGTTATGACTTGTTTATATGTCCTACAAACTCTTTACCTTCAATTAAAGCTGATATTGATATTGTTAATGAGAATATTTTTATTAATAATAAAGAGCAGAAGTGTGCTGACTTTTCTTGGGTTATGTCACATCCATTTAATATGTTGGGTAAATTACCGGTTCTATCTGTCCCCTCAGGATTGAGCTCTGACAACATTCCAACAGGAATCCAAATTATTGCTCGATCGTACTGTGATGAATTAGTGTTCCAAGGCGGGCATAACTACGAAATGTTAGATCCATGGCTAAATTCAAACAAAAATCGCCCTTTGATTCACCTTTAATATATTGACCAACGACCCTATAGGTGTACAATTTTTCGTATAAATAAAAAAAAGAGGAAGATTAATTATGCCAAAATACAAAGAAATGAAAAATTCTTTTGTAAAAGCTCTGATTGTATCGCTATCGTTCGTTTTTATCGCTGGCGTAGCGTCAACAACTAAAGCTTTTGCAGATGAGCCAGGATCTGTATTCCTGTGGGGAGGCTACGATGATGATGGTCTATTTGGAACATACGCTGAAGAGCATGGTTCCCCTGAATACTCAATATTTGGTGATGCTGAAGAAGGATTGCAAAAACTAAAAGCAGGCTTTGAAGTTGACTTAGCATGGCCATGTCAAGGTGAAATAAAAAGATGGGTAAGAGCAGGCGTATTAGAACCACTTGATCCATCAAGAATTGAAAACTGGAATGACATGTTCCCTGAAGTTAGAGACCTGCCAAGCGGCATGGTTGATGGCAAGCATTATTTTGCGCCAGTCGACTGGGGAGATACAACGTTGTTTTATATGGCAGACAGAATTGATTGGATGGATGCCTCTAACGAAAGCTTTGCTTTAATGGAAGACCCAAGAGTAAAAGGTAAAGTTGGTATCTTAGACTCTGCTGCAGACTCATTGTTTTTAATGATGCACCATCTTGGAATTGACATCAGAGAACAAGATCAATTGACAAAAGCTGCTATTGACCAAGGTATCGATAAGTTTCGTGAAATGAGAGATAATGGTCAAATTCGTGCATTCTTTGGAGATACATCTTCAATGATAGAAGCGCTAGGAAACGAGGAAATAGACGTAGCACTTGGATGGAACGAAATAGCATGGAGTGCAGGAGCAAAAATGATGCAGCCTGCTAATGGCACAATGACTTGGGCTTGCGGTCTTGCAATTGTTAAAGGTGCAGACCTTGATAAAGCATACGCAATGATTAATGGTGCAACTAGTGCAGAAACATCTGCTTACTTATTAAGTGAGTGGGGTTATGGACACAGCAATAAAGCTGGCTTTAGCACACTTACAGCTGACGAATTGGCTGAGCGTGGTGTTGCATCAAATCCTATAGAACATTTAAATAATGGAATGTTCTCTGTGATGCCAACTGACGAAGTTACTGACTACATGGAAGCTCAGTGGGCTGAAATGGTAGCTGGCGGTTAATTCACTGCTAATTGACTAATTTAAAATAGCCTGTTCTCTCTTGAGGACAGGCTATTTTTTATTGAGTAAGGAAATATCGTTTAAATTTATGCTGATAAAGCATTTACCATCTTGAAAAGACTGATTATCAAAATATTGTGATGATACGGTTATAATTTTTTCTATTTCTTTAGTTTCTACGTAAAATTTTGTCATTTCACCTAGATATGATGTTTGCTTGATTTTACCTTCTAAGCAAATATCCCAGTCTGATTTTTCTTTGTCAATCATCATTGTCTCTGGACGAACACTGCAAATAACATCTGAGGCATTTTCACTTATATTGAGATTATTTTTTATTTTAAATGAACCAAGATCTTCAATGTTAACATTAATATATTCTCCGTCTTTAGACTCCGTCTTAGCTTTTAAAAAATTAGTTTCGCCAATAAAGTCACTAACAAATATATTTTGAGGATTTTTATATAATTCGTTTGGAGACGACATCTGCTGAATTTTACCCTCACTCATCACCGCAACTCGATCTGACATACTAATAGCCTCTTGCTGGTCGTGCGTAACAAATACAAAAGTTATTCCAATCTCTTTTTGAAGAGTTCTTAGTTCGAGTTGCATTTCGTCACGTAACTTTTTATCTAGTGCCCCAAGTGGCTCATCCAGTAATAATACTTTGGGTTGTCTTACTAAAGCCCTTGCTAATGCCACTCTTTGTCTTTGACCTCCAGATAGTTGGCTGCTATAGCGTTCCTCATAACCTTCTAATTTTACCAACGACAAAACATCCTTAACTCTTTTGATAATTTCATCATTTGTTAAGCCAAGTTTTCTCAAGCCAAACTGAACATTTTTTTCAACATTAATATGAGGAAAAATTGCATAATTCTGAAAAACCATATTTGTCGGTCTTTTGTCAGGAGGCAATGCAGTAATATCACTGCCATCAAGTAATAGATTGCCACTAGTTGGATACTCAAAGCCGGCTAATAATCTTAATAATGTTGTTTTGCCACAACCTGAAGGACCTAGAAGAGAGAAAAACTCTCCCTCTTTAATTTGAAAAGAGACATCATCTACCGCTTTTACATTTCCAAAATGCTTAGAAATTCCGTTTATTTGTATGAAAGAATCATTCATGTATTTTTATTCCAAATTCAGCTTTCTCTTTTCCTTGACCAAGGTTTCGCAACCAGAATGCTAACAAAACTATAAAAGTAGTAAACACAATTATAACCGCTCCTAAAGCCAATACATGAGGCAGTTTCTGAATAAATCTCATTTGAGCCCACATATACATAGGCAATGTTGCATCGCTTCCAGTTAAGAAGAATGCCAGAACAAATTCATCAAATGAAATTATAAAACTCAATAAAAGTGAAGCTATTATGCCTGGTAGATATAATGGAAGAGATACTCGGTAAAATGTCCCCCAGGCGTTTTCCCCAAGGTCTCTTGATGCTTCCTCTAGTGAGAAATCAAAACCTTCTATGCGAGCAATTAAAATAAGCATTGCAAATGGAGTGCAAAAAAGAATATGTCCTAAAGTTACCGGTACAAGTCCTAATTTAAAACCAAGGCTTAACCAAATAACAAGTATTGCAACCGCTAAAATAATTTCAGGGATTAAAAAAGGAATCATAATAGCCCCATAAGAAATATTTTGCCCTCTGAATTTATATCGTGCGAATGCTTTGGCTGCAAAAAGAGCAATTGTTGTGCTGACGACACTTGCAACTACACCTACTTTGATACTAGCCCAAAGAGCTTTATGTAAATTTGTTTTGGCCCACATTTCTTCATAATGCTCTGTTGTAAATCCTGAGAGTGGAAATGACATATAATTTGCGTCATTAAAACTAAATATAGGCAAGAATAAAACAGGTATATATAAAAATGCAAAATACAATAATGTGTAGATTAACAGTGTATTGTTTTTTTGTTCCACTTATGAAATCCTTTGAGTAAGTTTTTTTGTTGTATATGAAACAATCATTGTCACTATTGCTACAGTAATAAGCATAATGGTTGCAGAGGCGGCCCCAAGGGGAAGATTGTTTACTTTTCCAAAATATGCTTGGATCATGTTTGATAGCATTCTTCCATCAGTTCCCCCAAGCAAAGCAGGGGTAACATAATCCCCAACAGTTGGAATAAAGATAATTAGTATGGCGCCAATTATTCCAGGAAGAGATAATGGAAGTGTAATTTTCCAAAAAGTTTCTAATCTTGACAGCCCTAGATCTCTAGCGGCCTCAATTAAAGAAAAGTCTATTTTATCCAATGATACATACAAAGGTAGTAAAGCGAATGCTGCCCATGCATGGGTAAGCGTTATGATAACTGCAGTCTCAGAATACATTAGAAAAGTGAGAGGTTCGCTAAGCAGTCCTGCATTAATTAAAGAAGAATTAATAACTCCCTTTGTTCCAAGTATAATTTTCCAAGAAAAAACCCTTAAAAGATAGGATGTCCAGAAAGGTAAAGTCAGTAAAACAAGCCATAACATTTTATTTTTCTTTACATAAAAAGCTATGTAATAACAGACAGGATAAGCAGTAAGAAGAGTTACGAAAGTTACAATAAACGAAATCTTCACTGATTTTATAAGTAAAGAGACAAGCAAGTTCTTTTGAAAAAAGTCAATATACCTTTGAACAGTGAAAGAGTAGTCAATTTCAGTAAAGCTAACTTGAGTGAAAAAGCTAAAGCTCAACATTAGCCCCAAGGGTATTAGCATTGCTAAAGTAACTAGGATCAATGCAGGAGAAAGAAGTGAATAAGCTTTTGCGGGATCACTCCTCGCATAAAATGACTTCCAGACTTGCAACATAAGAAAATTTTAATTTATATAAATAATAGATGCAATTTATATTTCTTTTTTACTTTTATCTGTAAAATTTGAATACCATAGATATAGTCTTAAATACCATAATCTTAAAAACCCTAGTGGTATTTTTGGAGAGAGTCCTTGATAGACTTTTGAAATATTAGTTTCTCCACTATTGGATTCATAGATCATCTCAGCCAACTTCTTTCCACAATAAACTGTAGTATTGTTTCCATTGGCTTGATAGCCGTATGAAAAAAGTACTGACTTATCGTCATCCAAAGCACCAAATGCTGGAACAAAATCTCTAGTCATAACAACAGTACCTCTCCAGTAGTGATCAATATCTATATTGTTCCAATGAGGAAAAACGCCCC
>ERZ802824.318-NODE-318-length-26772-cov-19.6575_pt1 | contig 26772 bp, 17 predicted proteins | sample MGYA00345650_ERZ802824 | MGnify/ENA primary metagenome ERZ802824 (study PRJEB30503, sample SAMEA104212361) | marine metagenome | biome: Westerlies Biome; feature: [SRF] surface water layer (ENVO:00010504) within the epipelagic zone...; material: water... | reverse complement strand
GTGGAGCAGAAGGGAGTAAAATCGAACTATTTTGGGGAGGATTTGGTTAAAATTTTATGATAAAAACTACAGATTGATCTTTCCATCCGGCACGTAAAATAGAAAACCTAGTTGTCTCTTTAAATTAACAGCTCGTTAATTTTTGATACTTTTTAGATAATTATTAAAAAACACACTATCATTTTTTTTTTAATTTTACATAAATTACTCGTAAAAAAAAATGAAAATTCAAAAAATCCTGACTCTATTTCTTTTTCTGTTGGGTGCATTATCTCCCAATCTTTATTCACAAATTCGGGTTAATGGTAAAACATCAGACGTCACGTCTATCCCGTTGCCTGGAGTTTCAATATTGGTAAAGGGAACTTCTCAAGGTACAGTTTCAGATTTTGACGGGAATTACTCAATATTAGTTGCTCAAGATGCCACTCTAGTTTTTTCATATTTAGGCTATACAACAAAAGAAATAGCAGTACTAGGTAAAAACATAATTGATGTTACACTTAGTGAAAACAATAGTGAACTTGACGAAGTTGTGGTTGTTGGTTACGGTCAGCAAAAGAAAGTTAATCTTACGGGTGCTGTTGCTACTGTAACTTTCAAAGATCAAGTAAATCAACCAGTAACTAACTCAGGCCAATTAATGTATGGAAAATTTGCAGGTGTACAACTAACACAGTCGTCTGGAAGTCCTGGTAATGACGGGTCATCAATTGTCATTAGAGGAATTGGAACTTTTGGGAATAGTACACCCTTGGTTGTTATAGATAATATTCAATACAGTGATCTTACAGCATTTAATAACTTGGCACCCTCCGACATTGAAAGTATATCAGTTTTAAAAGATGCTTCTGCAAGTGCTATATATGGTGCTAGAGGTGCTAACGGTGTTGTACTGGTAACAACAAAAAGCGGTGAAAAAAATAAATTTGAGGTAAACTACAATAATTATTTTGGTATCCAATCTGCAACTGTACTTCCAGAATTTTTAGGAGCAGTTGACTATTCGACTTTGATAAATGAAAAATTCAGAAACCAAGATGGCCCTTCATATACGCCAAGATATAACGAAACACAACTAGAAGCCATTCGAACAGGTTCAATGCCGGATCAATTCGCAAACACAAATTGGGTATCAAATGTAATTCACGATGCCCCTATAAACAACCATCATTTGTCATTAACTGGTGGCAATGAAAAGACTACATACAGGTTTTCATTAGGTTACTTGTCACAAGAATCAATCATAAAAAGCAAATTTAGATCGAACCGATATAACATAAGTTTTAATTTAAATTCTCAAATTAAAGAATGGCTTAAATTTAATACAACGACAAATGCTTTTTGGACTGATAGGGAAGGTCCAACTGGTGGTCAAAATGCGTTGACAGGTAATAATGGAATTATTTATCAATTTCAAAGAGCAGCTCCTACAATTCCTGCTTATTATAGTAACGGTGAGTATGGTGTTGTAGATGGTGCTTACGAAAACACAAATTATTCTTTTCAAACAAACAATCCTATAAGAAGAGCTTATCTTGGAAATTGGGAAAGCGATAAAATAAATGTTAGTCAACGCTTTGGGTTGACATTTGATTTATCTGATGCTTTGACCTTTGAAACAAGCGGTAGTGCAAATGTTATATACAGTAGCGTTTCAGATTTTAGTCCAACGCAGTCTCAAAATGATTGGGAGGGAAATCCTGTAATTGTTTCATCGATAAACAATTTATCAAATAGTACAAACTTTAATTATTTACTATTAAATGAAAACATTTTACGTTTTAAAAAAATTATTGATGAAAATCACAATTTTGAACTCCTCTTAGGTCATTCTGTTACCTACGCAAAAAATGATGGCTTTTTAGCTTCTATTGGTGGATTCCCAACAGATAACCTTGAAGAATTCAATTCTGGTGGTGTCCTTGATCCGTCAGTTTCTGGCGGCGCTAATGAAGAAAGTTATCAGTCTTTTTTTGGTAGAATTAATTATTCTTACAAAGGAAAATATCTTGCTGAATTCAACCTTAGAAGAGACGGATCAGTCAAATTTGGTCCTGGGATGAAATATGGAAATTTTCCGTCTACCTCAATAGGGTGGCGCATTTCTGAAGAAGATTTTTTTAAAAATATTTACTTTATAAATAACCTGAAATTTAGGTTCAGTTGGGGAATAAGTGGAAATGACAGAATAGGTAATTACATTTATGAGCAAACATACAATCCTAATTTAGACTATGTACTTGGTAATGATACTACCGTAGTTGGAGTTGGCGTTACAAGATTAGCAAATCCTACAATAAAGTGGGAAGAAACAACCCAGTATGACATTGGTTTGGATATTGGGATGTTTAAGAACCGATTAGAAATTGTTGTTGATTATTTTAAGCGAGATAGCGATGATATACTATATGGTAAGTTTCCAATACCTTCCACAATTGGAATAACAAATTTGGCAGCACAAAATGCTGCGTCTATGGTAAATGAAGGACTTGAATTTGCATTTATCCACACTGGAAATATAAAAAGTATTAAATACAGTATTGGAGCAAATTTCACCAAATTTTTAAATAATGAAGTTACTGGATTAGGAGCTGGTGGAGAAGAAACTATTGGAAATATTGATATCATACGAATTGGTGAGCCATTTAAAGCATACTATGGTTATAAAGCCATTGGTGTATTCTCAGATTGGGATGAGGTTTTAAATTCTCCAAAACAATTTGGGAATACTCAAACTGCGCCAGGAGACCTTAGATATGCAGATATTTCTGGGCCAGATGGAATTCCTGATGGAATTGTAGATGCAGAAGACAGAACAATAATTGGTAATCCACACCCAGAATTACTCTTTAACTTCAATGGATCTATTGATTATAAGGGTTTAGATTTAAACTTTAATTTTCAAGGTGTAAGCGGAGTTGATAGATTGTTGATGGGTAATGGAAATCTACCTATTAATGACAATAGGAGTAACGTATTATCATATTGGATTGACCGTTGGACACCCGAAAACCCAAGTATTAATTTGCCAAGAATTGGAGGTCAAAATAATGACGAGGTATCATCATTTTATATTCAAGACGCTTCATATTTAAGATTAAAAAATATTGAAATAGGGTATACCATACCTAAAGAAGCTACTCAAAAAATTGATATAAGTAAATTAAGAATCTTTGTAGGTGCGCAGAACCTAATAACATATACTGGCTTAGAACACTTTGATCCTGAACGGGCAAATGGATCTCAAAGCAACAGGGGTGTTCCTCTGTATAAAACGTTAACTATGGGCATAAATGTCAAATTTTAAAAAATGAAAAAAGTATTTTTTTTAATACTAATGGTATTATTATTTGTTCAGTGTAATGATGATTTTCTTGAAAAATCTTCGTTAACTTCAATAGCTGAGAATAATTTTTGGAAAAGTGAGTCTGATGCGTATTTAGCTCTTAATGGCGTTTATTCTACATTGCAAACTAAGGCATTGTATGGTGGAAACTTAAATGGCGGGCAGGGTATTCCATGCTACGATGGCTTAAGTGATAATGCCTACAACGCATGGGAGTGGGAAGGTCCAGGACAACATATGGAAGGAACAATGGATGCAGCACATTGGTGGTATGAAGGAATATGGAATAGTTCATATCAAGGAATATCAAGAGTTAATGCCATAATAGAAAATGTCAATGCCATTTCCGATGATTTGATTGATTTAGAATCTAAAAATAAAATTCTTGGACAGGCCTATTTTTTAAGGGCATTATTTAATTTTAATCTTGCTCTTTATTTTGAAGATGCGCCATTGATTTTAACAACCCAGTCTGTTGCTGAATCATATGTACCAAAAAATACATATGCTGAAATAAATAATCAAATAGTTACAGATTTAAAATTTGCCGTAACGCATTTACCTAATTCATATGCTAATGAGTTGTTTGGCTATGCTACAAAAGGCGCGGCCTATGGACTATTTGCCAGAGTCCAATTGTATAACCACGAATACAGCGGTGAATTTGGTGTGATCAATTTAACCGAAAAAGCTATGGGTTTAGGGTATTCTTTACATAATGACTATGCAGAGTTGTTCTCACTTGATGGTGAAAATTCATCTGAAATTGTTTTTGCGATTAGATTTTTGAGAGGAGATGATACAGGAAATGGCGAAATGTTTTCTGCAACATATCTAGCAAGTCCAAAAGTTGACCAACAGCCAATGCCTAATTTGGTGAATGATTATTATTGTTTGGATGGGTTGCCAATTTCAGAGTCTCCATTATATGATGCTACAAATAAAAAATTAAATAGAGATCCAAGAGCAATAGCAAACTTCTTCTTTAAAAACGATATTTATAATAAAGATATTCCAAAAATATTTTCAGAAAATTTAGAAACAAAATACGGTCAACGGAAATATATCAGACTCGGTGATGATACTTATGGGAATTCACCATGGACTGAAGGATCTCAAGATTTTTATTTGATTCGTTATGCTGATATTTTATTGATGAGAGCAGAAGCATTTGCTGAAACAGGTAATTTATCAGAGGCTCGAGAATTAGTCAATACTATTAGAGTACGTGTTAATATGCCAACAGTAGATGAGGTCGAGGGCGTTGGTTTAAACCAACAGCAAATGATTGATTTAGTGCGTCATGAGAGAAGAGTTGAGTTAGCACTTGAGGGTTTACGATTTATGGATTTAAAAAGATGGGGAGAGATGGAAGAAGCGATCAATAGAGCATCATCGGATTTAATAGGTCCTTATAGCCCTCAATTTTTAGGTGGTAAAACATTGTCATTTCCAATCCCACAAAGTGAAATAGATGTAAATCCGAATTTGACACAAAACTCAGCATGGAAATAGAAACTAAATCAAATTAAAATGAAAAAATTTGTTTGCTTATTATTTATTGTTTCTCTTACACTTTATAGTTGTGAGGAAAATGTTATTGGTGATTTTGAATCTCCGGAATTAAATATTCAAGATGAAACTGCAGTCAATAAAAAGGGTGTAGCATATTCCTATAGGGCACCACGATGGTCTCACAAAACAAGCGAAATAGCTCCTCATTGGTTTTATCATTGGGGGACCGATGAGAGGGAAGAGATTCCTTCTGGAACAGAACATGTTGCTATGTTTTGGGGACCCGCAAGTGTAACTGAAGAAAAAGTCCAAGAAATGATTCAGTTAAAAAACGAAGGGAAGTTACATTATATACTTGCTTTTAATGAACCCGATAATCATGATCAAGCATTTATGTCTGTTGATCAAGCTATTGAATCCTGGCCTTTAATTGAGCAAGTAGGATTGCCAATTGTTTCGCCTTCAGTTGGCGGACCAGGCTACAATAATGAGTGGCTATTAGAGTTCATGGAAAGAGCAGATGCTTTAAATTACAGAGTAGATTACATCGGGTTTCATTATTATCCAAATCCAAATGTTTCAAAGTTCATGGACCGATTAAGACTTACTTACGAACAGTTTAATAAACGTCCTATTTGGATAACGGAATTTGCTGTAGCTGATTGGTCCGCTGCAAAAGACGAAGACAATAGGCACTCCCAAGAAGTCGTTCTTGAATTTATGAAAGAAATTTTACCTGCGCTTGATGGTATTGATTGGGTTTATAGATATTGTTGGTTTGATGACAGTGACTCCAGCAGACCACCCTTAGCAAGCTCAAGATTGTTTGATGAGGAAGGAAATATTACTCCTCTCGGACAATTTTATGCACAACACAAGCCAAATGCTAATATTGGTTTAGGATCAGACACCGAATATATCCCGCCTCCTGACGACAATGAATTAGTATTCAATGGACATTTTGAAGGGGGTACTTACCAATCCTATGAAACACCCGACTGGAAAATTTGGCCTGCATTTCCTAATGGTTGGCAAGGATATAATGGAGATGCAGTTTGGACTGATCAAACTGACCCGGTTACTGGTTTTAATTCTGGAAAGTTACGTAAAGGAAGTTCAGCTTTTACGCAAATTATCGATGTTGAACCAGGGAAAACATATATTCTAAAACTATTTTCAAAATGGCAAGACAACACTGCTGATATGAAAATAGCAATTAAAGATAATGCTGACAACAAACGATTTTTTATATCTGACAATCTACCAAAAACTAATGATTGGGAAGAGTCAGTTTTTGAAGTAGCAGTTCCATCAAAAACATCTGAATTACGGCTGATTCTGTGGAACAGTGGCCCCGTTATTTATTTGGATGATATTTCTCTAAAGCCAAAAGATTAATTTAAAAAAACACCAAATCTAGAACTAAGCTTATAAGTTATGGCCTTTTAAAATGATAATAAACAATTAAATATATGATATGAAAACATTTTTACCTTATTTATTAAGTATCACAATAGCTTTTTTAAGTTACGGACAGGAACATCTTACTGACCCTTCTTTTGAGAGTGCACCTCCATTTGAACCTCCAGCTGGTTATACGAGAACAGGTGGTACTCAACTATTTGGATGCAAAAAAGCCGATTGTAGTCAAGCTTCGGGCTCTGTTGAAGGATCTAATCGTGCAGTAATTATACAAAGAAGGAAAGACCAAACGACTTTAACTCATGATCCTTTAAATTTAGTTGCAGGAAATTATACATTAAGTTGGAGTTTTAAAGATCAAAGATCGCAATGGGTTGGAGCCAGAGCAACATTAAAAGATGCACCAGGCGGAAGTGAAATCGTCAAATTAGTATACAATTCTTGGGGAGATGCTAGTGACCAAACGGTGCCAAACAATAATGTTATTGAGGATTTCGCCGCAGGTGTTTGGGCAACACAATATGCCATTATTGATATAGCGAATGACATTACAGGAGCTGAATTTAGTATAGTTAGTGATTGGCATGATGGCGCAGGAGTAATTGACAATGTCAGTTTGTTTAATAATGCTGGCCTAGGTGTAAATAACACAGAGGATTTTGGCTTTATCTTTTACCCCAACCCAGCAAAAGAAAAGCTACAACTAATGTCAGCAAAGAAAATTCAAAACATTGCTATTTTTAACTCATTGGGTCAAGAAATGTTAAATATTAACGAACCCAGTAACATAATTGAAATTCCAAGTTTTAATAGTGGAGTTTACATTATTAAAACAACTATTGAAGATAAGGAGCAATCTTATAGATTTATAAAGGATTAAATAAAATTCATAGTTGGGATAAAAAACATTCTTGTCGCAAGGATGTTTTTTTTTGGACGATTTTCAATTCAATAAAAATAAATTGACAGTATTATAGCACTAACTAGGAAGTAATTTTATTTACAATTTGAAACGCTAGTTTAGGCTGGGAGAATAATCAAATTTGGTAATTATTTCTCTTGGCAGTTTTATTATTTTTTGAAAAACGCTTATTTAACACATCTATTTTTAAACTTATATTTTAATTTGATAGAATTAGCTTAACAATCTTACTAATAATTACAGTACTTATATACAAAGTATATTTTTACAATTGGGGTCTGAGGCAGGGTAATGTTGTTATTATACAGCCCGGTGAGTATACTTCATAAAATACTTGATTTAAATTTATTTATTAATTAACAACTTTTTAATTTTAACCTTGTCATCATAAATAACTTTAACATAATAAGCCCCTTGAGTAAAGTGGCTTACGTTTATAGTCGCTATTTTAGAATGTCGAGATTCAATTAATATTCTCCCATTTTGATCATAAATAACTACTTCGTAATTATTTTTATCACTTCTAATATTCAGATAATTTTGCACTGGATTGGGGTATAAAACAAAGTCATCATTTTTTGTTATTTCATTGTTGGACAAACCTCCAAGAGGTTTATAGGCACGTATCCAATCTACCTTTGCTTCAGAGAGAAAACCAACTGGTTGAAGTTGAAATTCACCGTCTCCAAAACTTGCTCCAACAGATATCCATAACCATTCAGGCACTTGTGGCACCCACATACCATTGAAACTTACTTTTAGTTCGCCATCGTAATAAATTTCCATGGAAGTTTCAGTCCATAAGAGTCCAAAAATATGGTAACCTGTATGAAGATTTGGTGTATTATATGGCTTTGTGTTTGCCTGACGGTTATTGCCATATCCATCTATATGTACAACTGCTTTTGTTGTATTAGTTACCCAAGCCGATTCAAAAATATCTATTTCTGCACCATCATTTCCTGTTCCATCAACATTGCCCATGTTATGTCCCTGTAACCAAAAAGCTGTATGATTTCCTTTTTGGGTATTTGCAATTTCTATTCGCGCTTCGAAAAATCCATATTGTGGCTCATAAAGGTTTCTGGTTTCTACACTCCCACAATACATAGTATTACTATCGAATTTTGAAGCCTTTAATTCTAATTGTCCAACTCCATTTAAACTCACATGATCCTCTCTCCACCACCAATCATCGATTTCCTGAAAAGGTCTAGGGGTTCTTGAAGAAGTACTTACACTTTTCATCCACTTTAAAGGATTTAAAGGATCGCCTGCTTCACCATTAAATTCATCACTGAAATCTAAAGCCCAATCACCAGAAACTCCTAAAGGTTGAGCATTGGTTGGAGTTTCAGGATCAACTAGTGAAGGTTGAGAAACACCATCTTCTAAAATAGTAACATTATCCAACCTTAATGGTCTGTTACCGTTTGCTTTCCAAAATATAGGTCTCACTTGTGAAACACCAGGAGGTACAGTAAAGGAATATTCACCAGTATGCCAAACATCTGGTGTAGTGTTCAGTACAAGACCAGATCCAATATTCGAGCCACCCGTTGCACCATCTTTTACGTTAACTACCATGTTATAATTTGTAGCTCCAGAAACCCATCTGTAATCAAAGATTAAATGATAAGTTGTTCCGGAATTAACATTAATAACCTGAAAAAGGGAACCTGCATTATTGTTTATATTTCCGACTTTTTTAGTTAATAGATCATCTATAAGAATCTGATTGTTATATCCATCCCATGGCAAATGTACTGGTCCAACAGCTGTACTTTCAAAGTTTCCATTTACAATTAAATTTTGACTAAAAATTAATGCTGAATTAGCTAATAATACTAATAAAAATGTTTTGTTCATTTTCAACTACAGATGAGGTTGTTGATTACTTAAAAAAATTAAAGACTATTAATTTTGATGAGCTCGATTTTTATATAGATTCAACGGATTAATCATACCTTTATCTTCTACAAGTTTATATTTGTTTTTGGGTTTCGTGATTAAAAAATTGCATGCTTATTTATCTTTAAGGATAAAAAGTTATTTCCAAGAATAATCAGTGGAGTCGGAGGGAATCGAACCCTCGTCCAAACAAGTCAATTCAACGCTTTCTACAAGTGTAGTTTTCGTTTATTTTTCGAATAATTGCTGACCGAAAACCGCCCACAATTACCTTAGCTTCTTGGTTTTGCATTTGCGTTGAAGCGCCGCAAATGCTATGTTGACTTTAATGGTGCCTTTTGGCGGGACGCCGTCAACAAGGGCTTCCCAAAGACATCTTGCCTTCCCGCCTTGCGGGACTAGGGCCTGGACTTACTATAATTCAGTCAATTAGGCTGCAAGAGCGTAGTTATTCTCGCCATTTAAAATGGTGGTACTATGAGATTTACGAGCTGTAGTCCAGCGCTCGACTTGCTTACACTGTCATGAATCTCGCTGTCAATACCAGTCGACCCCATGCTTTCAAAGAACCCCCAAAAAGGGAATGCAAAGATATGCTATTTTTCAGAAATTTGATTCACTGCCGAACGTAGAATCGCCAGTCGCTCGAGTAAACCTTTAAGAAGATGTAATGGCAGCATATTAGCCCCATCGCTCTTGGCAACACTTGGGTCGTGATGCGTTTCCATAAAGAGGCCATCAACACCGGCTGCAATCCCTGCACGTGCAATGGTTTCAATAAGTTCTGGACGTCCACCTGTAACCCCACTAGCTTGATTGGGTTGCTGCAAAGAATGTGTCACATCCAGTATGGTAGGTGCAAATTGTTTCATCACAGGTATCCCCCTAAAGTCAACTACCATATCTTGATATCCAAACATGGTGCCTCGATCTGTTATCCATGCGTTGTCATTTCCTGAGTCGGTGACTTTACGCGCAGCATGCTCCATGCTTTCGGGACTCATAAATTGTCCTTTTTTTAGGTTGACGTACTTGCCCGTGTTGGCAGCAGCAATCACTAAATCTGTTTGTCTTACCAAAAAAGCAGGAATCTGCAATACATCAACATATTGGGCTGCCTTATCGGCATCTGAAACTTCGTGTATGTCCGTTACGGTAGGTACATCAAAGGTTTTACCTACTTTTTGGAGAATTTTAAGGGCTTTATCATCACCAATACCCGTAAAGCTATCGACACGACTTCTGTTGGCTTTTTTAAAACTTCCCTTAAAAACCAGTGGAATATGCAGTTTATCTGTGACCTTAACGATCTGCTCAGCTATGCGCAATGCCATGTCCTCTCCTTCGATAGCACAAGGCCCTGCGAGTAAGAAAAACGAATTGGATTGCGCCCGACGCGCGGTAAATGTCTTCATCCTACAAAAATAGGGATTATAGGTAAGTAATACACAATCAACTCCATTGGAAAATAATGTACATTTGTGCCGCCAAAAAAAGCTATGCAAAATATTCGAAATATTGCCATTATCGCCCACGTTGATCACGGCAAAACAACACTAGTAGACAAAATACTTCATCACTGCCAATTGTTTCGCGAAAATGAAACCAAAGGCGAACTCATTCTAGACAACAACGATTTGGAGCGCGAGCGTGGTATTACCATCTTATCTAAAAACGTTTCTGTTCAATACAAAGACACCAAAATTAATATCATTGATACGCCTGGGCACGCCGATTTTGGGGGTGAGGTTGAGCGTGTGTTGAATATGGCCGACGGCGTTCTGCTGTTGGTAGATGCTTTTGAAGGGCCCATGCCCCAAACACGCTTTGTGTTGCAAAAGGCGATCAACCTTAAGTTAAAGCCCATTGTAGTTGTCAATAAAGTAGACAAAGAAAACTGTATGCCCGAAGAAGTATACGAGGCTGTTTTTGACCTGATGTTCGAACTCGGAGCAGAAGAATGGCAATTGGATTTTCCAGTACTGTACGGATCGGCTAAAAACAATTGGATGTCTGAGGATTGGAAAAATCAAACGGATTCTGTTGCACCACTGTTAGATGCTGTTGTTGAACATATTCCAACACCCAAAACCACAGAAGGAAACACCCAAATGCTGATAACGTCTTTAGACTTTTCTTCTTTTACAGGGCGCATTGCCATCGGAAGATTGCACCGTGGTGTACTTAAGGCTTCTGATACAGTTTCGCTTGTTAAGCGCGACGGGGCTGTAGTGAAGTCAAAAATTAAAGAATTATTGGTTTTTGATGGGTTAGGAAGAAAAAAAGTAGATGAAGTAGCCGCAGGAGACTTGTGTGCTGTTGTAGGATTGGAAGATTTTGAAATTGGCGATACCATTGCTGATGCTGATGCTCCAGAAGCTTTGCCTACAATAGCCATTGACGAACCTACGATGAGCATGCTGTTTACTATCAACGATTCTCCATTTTTTGGCAAAGAAGGCAAGTTTGTTACCTCGCGTCATCTTAAAGATCGTTTGGAGCGCGAACTCGAACGGAACTTGGCCATGCGCCTAGAAGAAACAAATGCAGCCGATAAATTCATTGTCTATGGCCGTGGTGTTTTACACTTGTCAGTTTTAATTGAAACCATGCGACGTGAGGGCTATGAACTGCAAATTGGACAACCACAGGTAATCATTAAAGAAATAGATGGAAAAAAATGTGAGCCAGTCGAAGAATTAACCATTGACCTTCCCGAGGAAGTTTCTGGTAAAGCAGTTGAAATGGTAACCATGCGCAAAGGGGAGATGACGGCTATGGAGCCCAAAGGCGGCCGTATGGTGTGCTCGTTTAAGATTCCATCAAGAGGAATTATCGGACTTCGAAACCAACTACTGACGGCTACGGCTGGTGAGGCCATAATGAACCACCGCTTTATTGCCTTTGAGCCGTTTAAGGGAGATATTCCCGGTCGCATTAACGGTTCGTTGATATCTATGGAAAAAGGAACGGCTATTCCGTATTCTTTAGACAAGCTTCAAGATAGGGGTAAGTTTTTTGTGCCACCAGGCGATAAAATCTATACCGGTCAGGTGATTGGCGAAAACTCCCGTGCGGACGATTTGGTGGTCAATGTGACCAAAACCAAAAAACTCTCCAATGTACGTGCCTCTGGCTCGGATGATAAGGTAAAATTAGCTCCTCCCATTACGTTTAGCTTGGAAGAAGCACTTGAATACATACAAAAAGATGAGTATGTTGAAGTAACGCCTAACTCACTCCGCTTGCGTAAAATATACCTTGATGAAAACGAGCGTAAACGTCGCGGAAAACAACTTGGGTAATTAATTTACTAAGTTTGCGTTATTGATTAATAGATGGAAGACTTACGTGCTGAGCGATATAATGAGGCAAACAAACCCGCTTGGGATGATTTTGTATCTCGCTTAGAAGCGCATAGCATTCTTTTTTATCGAGATTTTATGGAGTACCACAGCGATCGATTTGTGGATTACTCTCTGATGATCTTTCAAGAAAAGAAACTAATTGCCATTTTTCCCGCTAATATTGACACAAATAATAATATTCATTCCCATCAAGGTTTGAGTTATGGGGGAATACAATTTAATTCTAAAACCTTGTTTGAGACGAGATTAAAAGTATATCGTGAAGTTCTTCTTTTTTTATTTAAAAATACTATTTCAACTGTTCATCTCAAAAGTATTCCGAGGTGTTATTCAGCCGATAGTTCAAATGATCTAATTTTTCAATGGTTGAAGGGAGTATGTTTTCGAACAGACATCTATTCATACATTCCAAAAGCACATTATAAAAACCCAAACCGTAACAGAACGCGGCATGTGAAAAATGCGCTAGCTGCTAACATAAAAATTCGAAAAACAGATGCATATTCCGAGTTTTGGAATAAAATTTTGATTCCAAATCTCAAACAACGATTTGGGGCATATCCAGTTCATACTATTGAAGAAATTGAACGCCTAGCAGCTCAGTTACAAAACCAAATATGCTTCTATGGAGCCTATCAAAAAAATATTCTTCGCGCAGGAGTTGTCCTTTTTATCCATCGTGATGTGGTACATGCACAATACAGTGCTGGAGACAATAATAGGGATGATGGTTCCTTAGACTTGCTCCTTGATTTTGTTATAAAAAAATACAACCCCGAGAAAGTATTTAGTTTTGGGACATCTTCTGAAGAGTTTGGGAGTCGTTTAAATAAGGGATTGTTATATTGGAAAGAAAGTTTTAGGTCCTGTAACGACACACAGCCCTTTTATTCAATTGAAACCAAAAATTATTATCTTTTAGAAAATCGATTGAGATGATTCCCTTTTTTGACATTAAGGCTGAAAACAAAGTCCATATAGATAGTTTTACTAAAGAACTTCAGTTGTTCATGCATAGCGGTCAGTATATTATGGGTGATGCTGTGAGGAATTTTGAGCAGAAATATGCTGCTTTTTGTGGTTCTAATTATTGTGTTGGTACTAGTAATGGGTTAGATGCATTACGACTGATTTTTGAAGGCTATAAATCCCTAGGTCAACTTCAAGATGGCGATGAGGTTTTGGTACCTGCCCATACCTACATTGCTACTGCTTTAGCTGTTATTCAATCAGGGCTGAAACCTGTTTTTGTGGAACCAAGTGATGGTTCTTTTAATATGGATGTAGAACAAGCAGAACAACTTACTACTTCAAGTGTTAAAGCTTGTTTAGTAGTCCACCTTTATGGCCAGCTTGTTGATGTCAATTTGTTCAGAACCTTCGCTAAAAAGCATGGAATTTTACTTATTGAAGACGCCGCACAGGCTCATGGAGCAGTTTCCCAAAACGGACAAAAAGCGGGTGCTATCGGAGATGCAGCAGCATTTAGTTTTTATCCCACCAAAAACATAGGAGCACTGGGCGATGCTGGTGCCGTGACCACTAACAATGAATTGCTAGCTAAAGAAATTAAAACATTGCAAAATTATGGATCTCCAAAAAAATACGTACACGAAAAAGTAGGGTTTAATATGCGATTAGATGCATTGCAAGCCCGATTTTTAAGTCTAAAATTAGTAAACTATACAACGGATTGTGAACGTCGTATTGCTATTGCCTCCCGTTATCTTGATGAGATTAATAATTCAAAAATTTTACTTCCAACTTGTGAGCTAGATGGATCACACGTTTTTCATTTATTCGTTGTTCGTGTTGCCAATCGTAACGATTTCATGGAGTTCTTGACTACAAGAGGAGTGGGTAGTTTAGTTCACTATCCTATTCCACCACATAAACAAAAGGCTCTTTCTGAATATAATCAGTTGAGTTTGCCTCTGACTAAAAAATACCATAATGAAGTGGTCAGTATTCCTTTATATACAAGTCTTTCAGAAAACCAAGTTCAGCATATCATAGATGTTCTAAATGCCTATTGATGAATGTTTTTCATAGACTTAAAAACAATGTCCTTTTTCGTGTAATAGGTTATACGGGAATTGCAGGCGTTTTACGATTGTTATTTGGGCTTATTTCTCAAAAGGTTATAGCTGTTTTTTTGGGCGCATCTGGATTGGCGGTTCTTGCAAATTTTCGAAACCTCATTGAAGTGCTAGGTGCTTTTTCATCAGTTGGATCACAAAATGGAATTATTTCGGAAACGGCTGCTTCAGAAAACTATATTGATATGCGTTCATTGCTAAATACTGCAATAACACTTTTTTTTGGAGCATCTATCATAATCGGGATTTTTGTTTTTTGGCAGCACGAATGGATTTCTATCCAGTTATACATTGACCCCAAATTTGGACTATTAGTCCAATCCATAGCATTTACCGTTCCGTTTTTGGGCCTATCGCTGCTTATTGAGGCTGTTTTTAGTGGTAAAAAGGCGTTTAAAGCCGTTTCTAACGTTCAGTTGCTAACCACTGCCGCTACAGCCATACTTATGATTACACTTCTTTATTTATATGGTTTGATGGGTGCATTAATTGCGTTGTTTTGCCGTCCCATAATTGGCTTTATTTTGTTTTTCTCACAGCTTAAAAAGTCGTCATTTCCGATTTCATTTTTCAATGGATTTCGTTTAGATCTTTCCAGATTTAAACATCTTTCTCCTTACATTTTTATGTCACTTTTGGCTATTGGTTTGGTTCATGTTGCAGAGCTGTATTTGAGAGGGTTGATCTCATCTAAAATTAATTTGAATGCTGCTGGACTTTGGACTGCAATGAATACGATATCGTCGAACTATTTTGTTTTTATCTCTGCCATTTTTTCACTCTATGTTTTACCTCGATTTTCCGAAAATATCTTATCTTTCAATATGTTCAGAGAAACGAAACAAATTTTGAAAATTCTGTTGCCCTTCGTAACCTTAGGATTAGCTGTTGTTTACTTTCTTCGTGTACCAATAACTAAATTACTTTATTCTCTTGAGTTTATTTCGATAACTTCATTATTTAAATGGCAACTTACCGCCGATTGGTTTCGCGTCATTTTTCTTGTGTTTGGTTACTTTCTAGTTGCAAAGAAGTTGATCAAGGAATATGTGGTAGTAGAGTTATTTTCTTTTTCTGTATTGATTTTACTCAGTCATCTTTGGATTGGAGATTTTGGAATAGAGGGAGTAGTTATGGCAAATGCTGTAAGATATATGGGATGTCTAGCATTGGTTGTACTTTTGCTGCGTAAAAAACTAGTTAGATAAGTGGAAATAAAGTGGATTGATATACCGAGCATTAATGATCCTAGAGGGAATTTAGCTGTTTTGGAAAACAGTAAGTTGCCCTTTGAAATCAAAAGAGTGTATTATTTGTATGATGTGCCAAGCGGTAGTAGACGCGGTGGACATGCACACAAAGGTTTACTTCAACTTATTGTCCCTCTTAGCGGAAGTTTTGAACTTGTGTTAAAAGATGGTATTATTGAAAAAACAGTTATGCTGCACAATCCTACACGAGGAGTGTTGATACCAACAATGACATGGCGCGAATTACGTAACTTCTCAGCTGGTGCAGTTTGCTTAGTATTAGCTTCTCAAGAGTTTGATGAGGAAGATTATATTCGTGATTGGGAAGAGTTTAAATTAAAGACGAAAATTTCTTAGAGCTTTTAAAGCTTTATGCGCCAGTTTGTGTTGGGATGATAGGTAATATACATAGTATATGAATCTTTTTTGGCTTAAGTTTTTGAAAGCGATTTCTCCTTCTTTAGGATTAAAATGAACGCTTGAATAAACAAGTTTCGTTTCAAAATAGTTTTCGGTGATTTTTAAAATGGCGTCTTTACTGTACCCATACTTCTTTGCAAAAAACATTTTTAAATCTAAAAAATCATGAAAGTTACTAGAGTAGGATGCTTGATGAACTCTGTAGGTCACTAAAGATTCGTGTATAAAATCAAATGAAGAGTTTTCTGTTAAGTCTGCTAGAATTGGGTAATCTTCTATTTTAAAACCTTTTTTGATATAAAAATTAAAGTCTACAAATTTTTTCAATGCACTTCTTCTGAAACAACATCCTAAAGTTGGAGAACCAATGGTTTGAACGTGATCTTTGTAAGTAGATGCATTTAGATTTTTTTTATTGTAAAAACGTTTTGTTTGATTTCTGTATTGAAAAAAGGCATCATATCCGGAGTCGATGAATCCTAGGTTGGGATTTTGGTCAAGTTTATCTACCATTTTTTGTAGCGCATTTAGATTATGAATCCAATCATCACCTGCCAAATCAAATACATATTCTCCAGAACATCGGTCTAAGGTTTCTTTAAAGTTCTTTAGTATGCCAAGGTTTTGCTTGTTTTGCTTGAGCTTAATGAAAGAGTGCTTATCTGAATATGATTTTAGAATTTCAAAAGTGCTGTCTATAGAGGCATCATCACCAACAATAATTTCAATAGGAAAGTTGGTTTTTTGTTTTAGAACTGAATCTAAAGCATCTTTTATATATCTTTCGCTATTGTAAGTTAAGATGTGTACAGATAATTTTATCAAACCAATCAATTTTAATTGCTGATGTCAAAAATAAGCATTGCAATTATAACACCTTCCCTTGGAAATGGTGGAGCTGAGCGAGTTTCATCGTTGGTTTCTGTTTTCCTAACAGATTTAGGTTACGATGTTACCCTGTTTGCCGCTTACCCTAATAAAGATTTTAATTTTAAAGGGAACTACGTGTATTTGGGGCATAGTAAAAATATTTTTATGCCATTTTTTTCGCTTTTCTCATCTTTTAAAATGCTTTATAAATCCATTAAATCGAGAGATTTTGATTTTGTAGTTGATTTCAGATCACGACGTATTTTTTGGATTGAACTAATGTTTCATTTTTTCATCTATTCCAATGTGAAAAACAGTATTCTGACGATTCATCTTCCACTTTTAAACAAATATATTCCCAAGCCTTGGTTTTTGTTTCAACGTTTTTACAAAAGAGCATACGCATTGGTATCTGTTTCTGATGCTATTTCTGCCAAATTAAACAAACTTGGATACGCCAACGAAGTTGTCATTAAAAATGCAGTTGATTTTGAAATTATTGATATTGAAAGAGAAAAGCCAATAGAAATCGATGAGCCCTTTGTGTTGGCGGTTGGAAGACTGGATGATAATATTAAACGATTTAATCATGTGATTAAGGCGTATGCAAAATCAAAATTACTAGCCGAAGGTGTACGCCTCGTTCTTTTGGGGGAGGGCGTTATTAAGCCCCAACTTCAAAAGCTTTCTCGTACACTCAACTGCGAGCACATGGTAAGTTTTCTTGGCTTTAAGCAAAACCCCTTCAACTACTTTGCCAATGCGCAGTTTTTTATTTTGGCTAGTGAATTTGAAGGCTTTCCAATGGTGCTTATTGAGTCTTTGGCCTGTGGCACGCCTGTTATTTCTTACGACTGCCCTACGGGTCCCTCTGAAATCATTCAACATGAAAACAATGGTCTTTTGGTAGAAAATGGAAATATTGCTGCCTTATCAGCTGCCATTTCAAGAATGCATACGGACAAAAAGCTTTATGCGCTTTGCAAGGAAAACGCTAGAAAATCTGTAGCTCATCTTTCGTTTGAAAATATTAAAGATCAGTGGAGGCAGCTAATAGAGTCGGTTATCCCTTAACTACAACCTCTGTCACTTTTTCATCCTCACACTTGAATGTTTTGCCAGGGTATTTTTGAATGATTCCAAAATCATGCGTAGCCATGAGTATTGTAGTGCCTTGTGCATTAATATTTCGTAGTACCTCCATGATTTCCCATCTCGTAATGGGGTCAAGGTTGCCTGTAGGTTCGTCGGCAAGCAATACTTTTGGATGGTTGAGCAAAGCGCGACCAATGGAAAGCCGTTGCTGTTCACCACCTGACAAGGTTTGGGGAAATTTTTTCTCTTTTCCTTCTAGATTCACCAGTGTCAACACTTCCGCAATGCGGGCATCGCGTGCTGACTTGTTCTTCCAGCCTGTTGCGCGCAATACAAAAGCCAAGTTTTGATATACATTACGGTCGGGGAGGAGCTTAAAATCTTGAAATACGATACCCAATAAACGCCTCAGTTTGTGAACATGCCTACTCTTAAGTTTTGCCAATGCCGTGTCACAGATGCTAATTTCACCTGATTTGAGCGGAAGTGCGGCGTATAGTGTTCGTATCAAACTGCTTTTGCCACTTCCCGTTCTTCCAATAAAATAAACAAACGCTCCAGCATCAATTTTAAGTGATACCTTGTCTAGCACCACATTTTTATTTTGCTGTATGGCCGCGTTTTGTATTGAAATAATAGGTGTTCCCATGTAGGGTTAAAAGTAAGCATGTTTTTTAGAAGATGTTAAACAAGAATAGATGTTTATCTGCTAATATAAATTAAAACTTAATGTAAAAAGCCTTATAATGTTTAATAATTAAATTAAATAGTGATATTATGCTTAATAATAAAAATAATTTTGACAAATTTGCTTCAAAATTAAAATCATGTGTGGAATTGTATGCGCTTTAGATGTAAAGCAATCAACCGAAGAACTTCGACCGCAATTGCTGGAGATGTCCAAAAAAATTCGCCATCGCGGACCAGATTGGAGTGGTATCTATGCCGATGATTATGCCATATTTGCGCATGAGCGTTTGGCTATTGTTGATCCAGCATCCGGAAAACAACCTTTGTTTAGTCCCGACAAACAGCTTGTACTGGCGGCAAATGGCGAAATATACAACCACCGTGAGCTTCGTACTACCACGCCTGATTATGACTTCCAAACAGGTTCTGATTGTGAAGTTATCTTGGCTTTATTCCAGCAAAAAGGCATTGACTTTATCGACGACTTGAATGGTATTTTTGGTTTTGCACTCTACGACGCTGCTAACAAAGACTTTTTAATTGCTAGAGATCACATGGGTATTATCCCACTCTATTTCGGTTTTGACCAGGCAGGTACGCGCTATGTGGCTTCCGAGCTAAAAGCATTAGAAGGTGTGTGTCATACCATTGAGGTTTTTCCTCCGGGACACTACATGACTTCAAAAGACGACGCTCCTCAAAAATGGTATTCACGTGATTGGGAAGACTACGAAGCTGTTAAAGACAACACAACCAGTATTGAAGATTTGGGCAAGGCACTAGAAGATGCAGTTCACCGTCAGCTTATGAGTGATGTGCCTTATGGTGTTTTGCTTTCAGGAGGCTTGGATTCGTCCATTACTTCGGCATTGGCTAAAAAATTTGCCAAGAACCGTGTTGAGGCAGATGACAAACAAGAAGCTTGGTGGCCACAACTCCACTCTTTTTCTATTGGTTTAGCAGGTTCGCCGGATTTGGCAGCCGCAAAAGTCGTTGCAGACCGCATAGGTACAATTCATCACGAAGTTACTTTTACCGTACAAGAAGGTTTAGATGCCATACGAGATGTTATCTACCACTTGGAAACTTACGACATTACTACTGTTCGTGCATCAACGCCCATGTACTTATTGGCGCGTGTAATCAAATCTATGGGCATTAAAATGGTGCTTTCAGGAGAGGGTGCAGACGAGGTCTTTGGTGGTTATTTGTATTTCCACAAAGCACCCAGCCCAGAAGAATTTCACAAAGAAACCGTCAGAAAGCTCGAAAAACTCTATCAATACGATTGCTTAAGAGCCAACAAATCGCTGGCAGCGTGGGGTATCGAGGGCCGTGTACCGTTTTTGGATAAAGAATTTATGGACGTTGCCATGCGCATCAATCCAAAGGACAAGATGATTACCCCCGAGCGGATGGAAAAATGGGTACTCCGCAAAGCCTTTGAAGATGAATTGCCCGAGTCTGTTGCTTGGCGTCAAAAGGAGCAGTTTAGCGACGGGGTTGGCTACAATTGGATAGATTCCCTCAAAGAACTGGTAGAATCGTCTGTAACGGACGCACAAATGGAGCAAGTAAGCCATCGATTTCCAATACAACCGCCAAGAACTAAGGAGGAATATTTCTACCGCAGTATTTTTGAAGACCATTTCCCATCACAGGCAGCAGCACTTACAGTGCCCTCTGTTCCTTCGATAGCATGCAGTACACCAACCGCATTGGCATGGGATGCATCCTTCCAAAATATGAACGAACCTTCGGGACGCGCCATAGGCAGCGTACACATGGATGCTTACGAGTAATTTTTACACACATTGTGTTGATAACTTGACTAAGGAAAGGCCGCACTTTTACCATTAAAGTGGGGCTTTTCCCGTAAATTTGTGAGAATAGCTTTTATTCATAATTTAATCATATGAGTGACCAACCGAACCAGAATTATTCAGCAGATAGCATACAGGCATTAGAAGGCATGGAGCACGTGCGCATGCGCCCGTCCATGTACATTGGTGATGTAGGCGTACGTGGACTTCACCACCTTGTTTACGAAGTCGTAGATAACTCCATCGATGAGGCCTTGGCTGGACATTGTGATCTAATCACCGTACACATAAACGAGGACAATTCCATTACTGTTGAAGACAACGGTCGTGGAATCCCCGTGGGAATGCACAAAAAAGAGGGTGTCTCTGCTCTCGAGGTCGTAATGACTAAAATTGGTGCTGGAGGTAAGTTTGACAAAGATTCGTACAAAGTATCAGGAGGTCTTCACGGCGTAGGGGTGTCCTGTGTTAACGCACTTTCTGATATGCTTAAAGCTACTGTTTACCGCGATGGGAAGGTGTGGGAGCAAGAATATTCAAAAGGTAAGGCACAGTATCCTGTAAAGCAGGTAGGCGACACAGACAAGACGGGAACCTTGGTGACCTTTTCACCAGACCCAACGATTTTTGCGCAAACACGCGAATACAATTACGACACACTCGCAAGTCGTATGCGTGAGCTTGCCTATTTGAACAAAGGAATAAAAATACAGCTGACAGACCACCGGAGCAAAGATGACAACGGGGATTCAGTTACGGAATTATTCCATTCCGAAAAAGGACTAAAGGAGTTTATTCGCTTCCTGGATGCAAACAGAGAACCCATTACAACAGACGTGATTTCAATGGAGGGAGAAAAAAACAACATCCCTGTCGAAGTTGCCATGATATACAACACGTCGTTTACTGAGAACCTCCATTCCTATGTAAACAATATTAATACGCATGAGGGCGGTACGCACCTCTCTGGATTTAGACGCGGCCTTACAACAACGCTAAAGAAATATGCCGATGCATCTGGTATGTTGGACAAGCTTAAGTTTGAAATCTCGGGAGACGACTTCCGTGAGGGGCTGACTGCTATTATTTCTGTTAAGGTAGCAGAGCCACAATTTGAGGGGCAGACGAAAACCAAATTGGGTAACAGAGAAGTAAGTGCAGCTGTTTCACAGTCTGTTTCTGAAATGCTAGAGAATTATTTGGAGGAGCACCCGAATGACGCCAAGGCGATTGTTCAAAAAGTGATTTTAGCTGCGCAAGCCCGTCACGCTGCACGCAAAGCACGTGAGATGGTACAGCGTAAGACGGTGATGAGCGGAGGTGGATTGCCCGGTAAATTATCAGACTGCTCGGAGCAAGATCCTAAATTATGTGAAGTATTCTTGGTTGAGGGTGACTCGGCAGGTGGTACTGCCAAGCAAGGACGCGACCGTAATTTCCAAGCGATTCTGCCACTTAGAGGTAAAATATTAAACGTTGAAAAAGCCATGCAACACAAGGTTTTTGAAAACGAAGAAATACGAAATATTTACACTGCCTTAGGAGTTACCATAGGAACAGAAGAAGATGCCAAGGCATTGAATTTAGATAAGTTGCGCTACCACAAGGTGGTGATCATGTGTGATGCCGATGTCGATGGCAGTCACATTTCAACACTTATACTAACCTTCTTTTTCCGCTACATGCGCGAGCTCATTGAAAACGGTTATATCTATATTGCAACACCACCGCTTTATTTGGTTAAAAAAGGCCAAAAAAAGCAATATGCGTGGGACGATGATCAACGTGATCGCTTGATGCAAGATTTTGGTCAAGGAACTTCTGTACAGCGTTACAAAGGTTTGGGTGAAATGAATGCTGAGCAACTTTGGGATACCACCATGAACCCAGCATTTAGAACACTACGCCAAGTAACCATAGATAACGGGGGAGAGGCAGACCGTGTTTTCTCTATGCTCATGGGCGACGAAGTGCCGCCAAGACGTGAGTTTATTGAAAAGAATGCAATTTATGCGAATATTGATGCATAAGCTTTTTGTATTTGCGTTCAAGTCTTACTTTTACAAAACCAAAATAACAAACACATGAAAGTTACCATAGTCGGCGCCGGAAACGTTGGCGCTACTTGTGCAGATGCTATTGCTACTCAACGCATTGCGAGCGAAGTCGTATTGCTCGATATTAAGGAAGGATTTGCTGAGGGTAAAGCCCTTGATATGATGCAAACCGCTACCACCCTTGGGTTTAACACCAAAATTGTAGGTACGACCAACGATTACACCAAAACGGCAAACAGCAATGTAGTTGTAATTACATCTGGTATTCCACGCAAACCAGGCATGACACGAGAGGAGTTAATTGGCATCAACGCCGGTATAGTACAGTCTGTTGCTGAAAATATCTTAGCGCACTCCCCAGATGCCATTATTGTAGTGGTTTCCAACCCCATGGATACCATGACCTATTTGACACTGAAAAAAACGGGCTTGCCAAAAAACCGCATCATTGGAATGGGTGGTGCTTTGGATAGCTCTAGGTTTAAAACCTATTTGTCTCAAGCTCTAGGTAAGCCAGCCAACGATATTCACGGAATGGTAATAGGCGGACACGGCGACACCACCATGATTCCATTGACGCGCTTGGCTTCCTATAATGGCATCCCTGTTTCAACCTTGCTCGAAGCGGACGCACTGAAGCAAGTTGCTGCTGATACCATGGTTGGTGGTGCAACATTAACCAAGCTATTGGGAACATCAGCGTGGTATGCCCCGGGTGCAGCTGTAGCCTATTTGGTCGACAGCATCCTCAACGATCAAAAGCGTATTATTCCTTGCTCTGTTTATTTAGCGGGTGAGTACAACCAAGAAGATATTTGCATTGGCGTTCCCTGCGTAATTGGACGTTCAGGATTTGAATCCATTGTAGATGTAAATTTAACAGCCGAAGAGCAAGCAACTTTTGATAAAAGTGCTGCTGCGGTACGTAATATGAATGCAGCTTTAGATAGCATACTTTCGTAAAATCACACAGCTAATTTTAGCAATTTGTTAATCAGTACGGATGCGCTATATTTGCTCGTCTCAATTACGACACAAAAAAATTTATCATGCAGAATAACGGACTTATCAAATTTTTCACCGTTTTGTTTGGCCTTGTCAGCCTCTACCAACTATCATTCACTTTTGTTACGTCAAAAGTTGAATCAGACGCCAAGACATATGCCCAAGCTTCCATCAACACAGATGACGCAGACTATTACACCCTCGTAGACATTGCCGAGCGCAACTACCTTGATTCTATTTCAGAACAAAAGGTATTTGGCGTTTTTAACTACGCTACAGCAAAAGACCGCGAGCTAAACAAAGGCTTAGACCTCAAAGGGGGTATAAACGTTATCCTACAAGTTTCCGTTAAGGACATCTTAAAAGGCTTGGCTGAAAATAGCCGAAACCCATTGTTCAATCAGTCGCTTGCAAGAGCTGATGTGCTGCAGAAATCATCTGATGATACCTATGTGGAGAGTTTTTTCTTGGCTTTTGAAGAATTAAAAGGCGATGAAAACCTATCTAATCCTGACATTTTTGGGAACCGTACCTTAAGCGATGACATCAACTTTAACATGACAGATGACGAGGTCAAGCCCGTTATCCGTAGAAAAATTGATGCCTCTATTGTTTCTGCATTTGAAGTATTGCGTAAGCGTATTGATAAGTTTGGCGTGACCCAACCGAACATCCAGCGCTTGGGTACTTCAGGACGTATTCTGGTCGAATTACCAGGCGCTAGAGATGTTGAACGTGTTAAAAATCTCTTGCAAAGTACCGCCCAACTTGAATTTTGGGAAACTGCTTCTAACCAGTTGTTTGGTACTTTTCTAGGGCAAGCAAACGAATTGCTTAAAACCGTAGTGGAGGCTGAAAAAGAAGAAGCCGAAACAGAAGTTTCAGAAATTGACGATTTACTATCTGACGTAGCTGCTGCACAAGATTCCATTACAACCGTCGTAAATCCCATTTACGACTACGTAAAAGGCGCCGGTTATGCTGGTGGCCCTGTATTGATTCAAGTTGACGTTAAAGACCAACCAACAGTTGATGCTTATCTAAACCGTTCAGACGTACGCGCATTGCTACCAGCAGACTTGCGTTACACCAAGTTTTTGTGGGGAATCCCTGACGAAACAACAAATTTAGTTGACCTATACCTCATTAAGGCAAACCGATCCAACGAACCACCCTTGAGTGGAAGCGTTATTGTAGATGCTGCACAAACCTATGACCAATTGGGCGCTGCTGCAGTTTCCATGCAAATGAATGGCAAGGGCGCACGTATCTGGGAAGAAATGACTGGTAAAGCATACCAAGAAAAGAGCAATATTGCCATTGTCTTGGACGATGTAGTCTATTCTGCACCAGGAGTTTCTAAGGGCGCTATTTCAGGCGGTCGCTCGGAGATATCCGGACAATTTTCACTCAATGAAGCCATTGACTTGGCTAACGTACTTAGAGCTGGTAAGCTACCAGCTGCTGCTGAAATTATTCAATCTGAAATCGTGGGTCCATCGCTTGGGCAAGAGGCCATTGAAAGTGGTGTTAACTCATTCGTAATTGCGCTGTTGCTCGTACTTGCATGGATGATTTTCTATTACGGTCGTGCTGGTCTTTACGCAGACATTGCTTTGAGTTTAAACATCATTCTTATCTTCGGTATTCTCGCTGGGTTAGGGGCTGTACTTACACTGCCTGGTATTGCAGGTATTGTACTTACCATTGGTATGTCGGTTGATGCGAACGTACTTATTTTTGAACGTATTCGCGAGGAGCTGGCCAAAGGCAAAGGACAAAAGCAAGCAGTATCGGATGGATTTAGAAACGCCTTGTCTTCTATTTTAGATGCCAACATTACCACTGGTCTTACTGCATTTATCCTGTTTGTGTTTGGAACAGGTCCAATTAAAGGATTTGCAACAACGCTACTTATAGGTATTGCAACCTCCTTATCAACAGCTATTTTTGTCACAAGATTACTTGTTGATGGACGTTTGGCTAATGGAAAGGCTTTAGCATTTGCTACCGGCGCAACCAAAAACTTATTCCGAAACCTAGATATTACGTTCCTTAAAAAACGTGGCTTTGCTTATGTTGTTTCAGGTTTGCTTATCGCTGCTGGTGTTGCTTCCTTATTTACACAAGGACTCAACCAAGGGGTTGATTTTGTGGGTGGACGTTCTTATACAGTTCGTTTCGAACAAGCGGTTAATCCAACAGACGCGCAATCACAGCTGGTAAGCCTTCTCGGTAGTGCCGAAGCCAAAACATTTGGTGAGGACAACCAGTTAAAAATTACGACCAACTACAAGGTAGATGTGGAAGGAACAGAAGTTGATGATGAAATTCAACAAGCGTTATTTAGTGGTCTTTCGTCTTTCTTACCAGAAAACCTCACCTATGACGATTTTGTTAATGGTGCTGAAGACAAACAGGTAGGTATTATGTCCTCTATTAAAGTTGGACCAACCATTGCCGATGATATTAAGAAAAACTCGTTTTTGGCTGTATTTGGGTCATTGATAGTGGTGTTTTTGTATATCTTACTCCGCTTCCGCAAGTGGCAATACTCTTTGGGAGCCGTAGCAGCAGTTTTCCACGACGTACTGCTCGTATTGGGAGTATTCTCTATTACCTACACCTTTATGCCGTTTAGCATGGAGATTAACCAGGCGTTTATCGCTGCAGTGCTTACGGTAATTGGATATTCGCTTAATGATACGGTGGTGGTGTTTGACCGTATTCGTGAGTTTACGCGTCTGCACACTTCGTGGGAAGGTCACAAAACCGTAAATAGCGCACTAAACAGCACATTGAGTAGAACCATTAATACCTCATTAACAACCTTAGTGGTGTTGTTGGCCATCTTTATTTTTGGCGGAGAGGCAATTCGCGGATTTATGTTTGCCCTTATTGTTGGTGTACTGGTAGGAACCTATTCCTCGCTGTTTATTGCGACACCTGTAATGTTTGATACCACACGCAAGAAAA
>ERZ802824.313-NODE-313-length-27076-cov-39.7027_pt1 | contig 27076 bp, 25 predicted proteins | sample MGYA00345650_ERZ802824 | MGnify/ENA primary metagenome ERZ802824 (study PRJEB30503, sample SAMEA104212361) | marine metagenome | biome: Westerlies Biome; feature: [SRF] surface water layer (ENVO:00010504) within the epipelagic zone...; material: water... | reverse complement strand
TGATCGGATTTTGTTTCAGGAAAAGCGGTTTAATGACGCTGCCCCAGTCGCCGGTTTTATTCGGTTGAGAGCAGATCCAGGACGTGTCTATCCATCAACTCAAGCGCCCTGCCACCGCCGCGCGCCACACAAGTCAACGGATCATCTGCAACCACTACTGGCAGCCCGGTCTCATTAGAAATTCGCTTATGGAGGTCAGTGAGCAATGCACCGCCACCGGTCAAAACAATGCCTGTCTCGGCTATATCTGCCGCCAATTCTGGTGGAGACTGTTCCAATGCCAGCTTCACCGAACGCATCATAGCGTCAAGCGGCTCTTCGAGCGCGCCGAGAATTTCGTCGTTGGTCAGCGCAAAGCTCCGCGGCACACCTTCAGCGAGGTGACGGCCACGCACATCGATCTCTTTGAGCTCATCTGACTTGAAGCCGCATCCCACCTCCTGCTTGATGCGTTCTGCGGTGGAGTCACCGATCAAACTGCCGTATTTGCGTCGCACGTAGGACACAATGGCTTCATCAAATCGATCTCCGCCGATACGGATCGAGTCACGGTAGACGACGCCGTTCAGAGAGATAATGGCAATCTCAGTGGTGCCACCTCCAATGTCGACCACCATGCAACCGGTCGCCTCGTCCACCTGCAGGCCGGCTCCAATCGCCGCGGCCATCGGCTCTTCGATCAATCTCACCTCACGTGCGCCCGCACTCAATGCAGATTCGCGAATTGCCCTGCGTTCGACTTGTGTCGACATACAGGGTACGCAGATCAACACTCGGGGGCTGGGGCGGATAAATTTCGTTTCATGCACCTTGGCAATGAAGTGCTGCAGCATTTTTTCGGTGACTTGAAAGTCGGCGATCACGCCATCTTTGAGCGGCCTGATAGCTTGGATGTTGCCGGGTGTGCGACCGAGCATCCGCTTCGCTTCCTTACCTACCGCTTCAATTGACTTCTGTCCGTTGTGCACGCGAATAGCAACGACCGAAGGCTCATCGAGAATGATGCCCCGTTCCTTGACGTAGATCAGCGTATTAGCTGTGCCAAGATCAATAGACAGATCGGTGGAAAACATCCCGCGGAGGCGCTTGAGCATTATCGTTCCCTGATTGTGAAGAGGTCATCCGGTGTACTTCGGATATCAGCGGCCTGCCAGCCACAGTGTCGCCTGTGACAGGCTTAAAAATGCCCCCAAATCCAGCGTTTGCGACGCCAAATGCCGATCGAATGTAGCAACGCGGGGGTTTTTGGGCAAGCCACAAGTGTGTTAGTTTTCGCGGCCTTCGACGAGGATACACCCTATGTCTGTTTCACCACAGGACGTTGAGAAGGTCGCCCTTCTCGCACGGCTAGCCATATCTGAATCTGACCTACCCGAGGTCACAGAGCGCTTTGGCCGTGTTCTGGGGTTGGTTGATGAGCTCAACACCATCGACACCGAATCGGTGGTACCCATGTCAAATCCCCATGATATGCACCAGCGACTGCGGCCAGACATCGTTACTGGGCAAAACGACCGTGAGAATTTGATGGCCTCTGCCCCTGCACAGGAACAGGGCTATTTCCTGGTACCCAAGGTCATTGACTGATGACCGATAACGCCCTGCTCTCTGGTTCTGTCAGTTCGCTCAGACAGCAACTGCGCGATCGAGCAGTATCCAGTGAGGAACTTACCCGCGCCTGCCTTGAGCGCATTGAAGCCTGCAACGGCGCGCTGAATGCCGTCATCACCATGTGCTCGGAGCAGGCGCTCGACAGCGCCCGCGAGGCGGACAAAGCCATCGCCAAGGGTGATATCGCCTCGCTTACCGGCATTCCCCTGCTACACAAAGATATTTTCTGCACCAATGGCGTGAGAACGACCTGCGGCTCGCGCATGCTGGAACAGTTCGTCCCCGCATACGACGCCACGGTTGTCACCAAGATGCGGGGCGAAGGTGCCGTGATGCTGGGCAAATGCAACATGGATGAGTTTGCGATGGGCTCCTCCAACGAAACCAGCTTTTTTGGCGCTGTGAGAAACCCTTGGGATCTCAATTGCGTGCCGGGCGGCAGCTCGGGTGGTTCTGCTGCGGCACTCGCTGCGGGCATGGCACCCTTGGTGACCGGCACTGACACGGGCGGCTCAATAAGGCAGCCCGCCTCCCTATGCGGCGTAACGGGCCTCAAACCCACTTATGGCCGGGTCTCCCGCTTGGGCATCATTGCCTTCGCCTCTTCGCTGGATCAGGCGGGCCCCATGGCCCGCACTGCGGAAGACTGTGCGATCGCATTGACCGCCATGTCAGGCATCGACGCGGGAGACTCGACTTCTGCCGATATACCGGTGCCCGACTTCCATGCGGGATTGCATCACGATGTTCAGGGTCTCCGGATTGGTCTGCCGCGAGAGTACTTCAACGAGGATCTCGATCCGGACGTGCGCGAGCGGGTGATGGCCGCTCTGTCTGCACTGGAACAGGCTGGTGCGACATTGGTAGATATTGAACTACCTCACAGTCACTACGCCATTGCCACCTACTACGTTATCGCACCCGCGGAGGCCTCGGCGAATCTGGCTCGCTACGATGGCGTGCGCTTTGGCTACCGCTGTGAAGACCCGGTCGATCTGGAAGACCTCTACCTGCGCTCGCGCAGCGAGGGTTTTGGTGAGGAAGTGCAGCGGCGGATTCTGGTCGGCACCTACGCATTGTCTGCCGGCTTCTACGATGCTTATTTCAACAAGGCACAACAGGTCAGGCGGGTGATTACAGAAGATTTCACCCGTGCCTTTGAATCTGTGGACGTCATAGCCGGTCCCTCTGCGCCCGGCGTTGCCTTTCAGTTTGGGGCAAAACAGCAGGATCCCGTTGCCATGTATATGGAAGACATCTACACGCTGGCAGTCAATCTGGCTGGCCTGCCCGGCTTGTCCACCCCCGCAGGTTTAATCAACGGCATGCCCGTGGGTCTCCAGCTGATTGGCAAACCGTTTGATGAGCAGACGATTCTCAACGCGGCTCACCGGCTACAAAGCGATACGGACTGGCACATGGCCAGACCGCAACTTGAGACGGTGGCGCCATGAGTTGGGAGACGGTGATGGGTCTCGAGGTGCACCTGCAACTCGCGACGCAATCGAAAATTTTCTCTGGTTCGGCAACGGCATTTGGCGCAGCGCCGAATGAGCAAGCAGATGCGGTGGATCTGGGCATGCCCGGCATGCTACCCGTGTTGAACGAGGAAGCAGTCCGATACGCGGTCAAGTTTGGTTTGGGCATCGGAGCCCGCATTGGAGAACGGTCCGTCTTCGATCGCAAAAATTATTTCTATCCAGACCTGCCCAAGGGGTACCAGGTCAGTCAGTTTTTTGCGCCCATCGTCTGCGAGGGTGTTTTCGAGGTGCCACTCGAAGACGGGTCACTTTTTCCGGTCCGTATTACCCGCGCGCATCTGGAGGAAGATGCGGGCAAATCGGTCCACGACGCCTTCAGCCGGGAAACAGGCATCGATCTCAACCGCGCTGGCACACCGCTTCTTGAGATCGTGACCGAACCCGACTTTCGATCAGCGGAACAGGCGGTGGCGTACCTCAAGGCGCTCCACTCGCTGGTGACGTATCTGGGAATCTCTGACGGCAACATGGCAGAGGGCTCGATGCGCTGCGATATCAACATCTCGCTGCGTGAAAAAGGCTCTGATGCCCTTGGCACACGCACCGAGATCAAGAACGTGAATTCTTTCCGCTTTGTCGAGCGGGCCATCCACAGTGAATACGAGAGACAAGCAGACATTCTTGACAGCGGCGGTTCAATCACGCAAGAAACGCGGCTTTACGACGCTGAGCAAAACGTCACGCGCTCAATGCGCTCGAAGGAGGTGGCCAATGACTACCGATATTTCCCTGAGCCCGATTTGCTGCCAATCGTCATTGACGCGGAGTACATTGAGGCAGTCCGCGCCACGCTCCCCGAGTTACCCGGTGCCAAGAGAGCGCGCTTTACCGCCGACTATGGGCTCAATGACTACGACGCCGCGCTGCTTGTGCCCAATCATGCGCTTGCGGATTATTTCGAGGCCGTCGTCACAGCTGGAGGGGCTGCGAAACCGGCTGCGAACTGGATTCTGGGCGACTTGACCGCGGCCTTGAATCGCAACGAGATAGACATCACCGCCAGTCCGATCTCAGCGGCGCAATTGGCCGGCCTGATCGCGCGTATTGAGGACGGCACGCTGTCCAGCAAACTGGCCAAACAGGTATTCGACGGGCTGTGGGCGGGCGAAGGTGACGCCGATCAGATCATTGAGGCGCGGGGACTGAAGCAGGTCAGCGACTCGGGCGCCCTGGAATCGATGGTCGAGGCTGTCATTGCCGACAACCCGGATCAAGTCGCCCAGTATCTGGCAGCTGATGAAACCAAACAGAAGAAGTTGAGCGGTTTCTTTGTCGGCCAGATCATGAAGGCATCGAAAGGGCAGGCCAACCCCCAGATGATCAATGAGTTATTGCTCAAGAAACTAAACGATCAGTCCTGAACCCGACCCTTTAAGTACTTCAGGCGATTTTCCCGCTTCCGCTCTGCGCTTTTGCGCAGCAACACATAGATTGCGCCCGTGCCACCATGCGCTGGTTGTGCTGAGTGAAAGGCCTGCACCGCTTCCAATTCTCGCAGCCAGTGATCGACATAGCCCTTCAAGACAGCGGTTTGCTCGCCCTGATTTTTCGACTGCCCCTTTCCGTGAACAATCAGCAACGTCCGTAAGCCCAGCTCAGTCGCCTCTCGAATAAAAGAAAACACTTCTTCACGCGCCTGCTGCACCAACATGCGGTGCAGATCCAGACGGGCGTCGATCTGGTACTGACCCAGTCGCAGCTTTCGATACACCCCGTTCTGAATTCCCGGCCTCTTGAATTCCAATACATGCCAAGCATCCAGCGGCATCACACCGTCATCAACGAGTGGATTCACCACTCGCTCTTCACCCATTGCAGCCCGCTGGCGCCCTTTTTGTTGGTCCTCAGAGAGACGGTCCTTGACCAAACGCACGCGTGCCTCACGGCCCAGAGGCTTAACCCCGGCCATTTCCTCGGCAAAGAGATCCTCGTCGCTCACCCGTATTTGCACTCTGATCGGCGGTTAGGCCAGTATAGTCCTCGCATCTGTCGCTGGGGGACCTCATGAACGGCAATTTCGTGACGGGCGCAGGGTATTTCCTGCGCGGCTTGGCTATGACTTTTCAACCGGGCCTGCGTCGCTTCGTCTTGGTGCCGCTGATCGCTAACATCTCGCTGTTCAGCCTCATGGGTTGGCTACTTTACGAGGTCATCACAGACTTTTACGACGCCGCGATGCTCACCGTGCCCGAGTGGCTGCAATTTCTGTCTTGGATCATCACACCACTGCTGTGGTTGGTTGGAGGACTGATGACGGGTTATGCCTCGACCCTGCTCGTCCTGATGCTGACGTCCCCCTTTCACGCCTTGTTGGCGGAGAAGGTCGAAGAATCGGTTACAGGAGAGTCGGTGCCGGCGTTAGAGGGTGTCGCGGCGGCGCTCCTTGAGGTCCCGAGAGCCCTGTTTCGTGAGATCCGGAAGTTTCTCTATTACGTCCCGATGGCACTGGCGGTGCTGATCCTGACCATCATTCCGGTCTTCAACGCGTTTGCCCCGCTGGGATGGTTTCTGCTGGGGGCGTGGATGATGAGCCTTCAATTCGTCGACTATCCGATGGATAACCACAGATTGCCGTTTCGGGAAGTGCGCGACGCGTGTGCAGAGCGGAGATTATCGACGATTGGCTTTGGCGGCACGGTGGCGTTTTTCACCGGCATCCCGCTCTTAAACCTGGTCGTGATTCCCGCTGCGGTAATCGGCGCAACGCTACTATGGTGCGAGGAACTGAGGTCTCTGCGTTAGGACTTGTCACCGGGCGCTGGCGGCGCCATGCAGGCCAGAGAATGACCGAGCAAAGCCTCTATATCGGGCAGCAAAAAAGCGTCATCTTCACTGGCAAAGCTGATCGACACACCTGTGGCACCCGCCCGGCCAGTGCGACCGATGCGGTGAACGTAATCCTCCGGGTCCTCTGGGAGGTTGTAGTTGACCACGTGGGATATGCCTTCGACGTGGATCCCGCGCCCAGCGACATCCGTGGCGACCATGACTTTCGAGCGCCCTGATTTGAAGTTCTCGAGCGTTTTGGTGCGTTTAGCCTGAGTGATCTCTCCAGAAAGCATGCCGCAGTGGACACCTTCCTTGCGCAGTTTCTCGTAAAGCCTTCTCACCTGATCGCGCCGGTTCGCAAAAATAATGACGCTCTCAACATCGGGATCATTGAGCAGATCCATCAGAACGGGGAATCGCTCTCGGCTAGAAACGAGATACACCCTTTGATCCACCGATGCCGTCGCCACCCGCTCGGGTTCAATCTCGACGGTGATGGGCTCAAACGTCCACTGTCTGGCTAGATTCATGATGTCCTGGGTGAAAGTGGCCGAAAATAGCAGGGTTTGCCGATCTTCCTTGCGGGGTGTGGCGCGCACAATGCGCTTAACCTGCGGAATAAACCCCATATCCAACATACGATCCGCTTCATCGAGGACAAGCGTTTCCACACGGTCCAATGCCAGGTCGCGCCGCTCCATGAAGTCGATCAGGCGGCCGGGGGTCGCAACGATGAGATCAACAGGCGCCTGATTTACCTTGCTCAGCTGTTTCTGATAATCCGCACCACCTATGAGGGTGACCGTTTTCAAACCCGTGAACCGGCCCAGTTCAGCTGCATCGGCGGCGATTTGCATCACCAACTCACGTGTCGGCGCAATGATCACAGCGCGCGGCTCCCCAAGGTAGCGCTCCCCCTCAATCGGGTGATTTAGCAAATCATTGAAGATAGTAATCAAAAAGGCGGCGGTTTTACCGGTGCCCGTCTGCGCTTTACCAATGGCGTCATTGCCCGCAAGGGTATGCGGCAGGATTTGACCCTGTATGGGTGAGCAAAACTCAAAGCCCAGCGCATCGATGCCACGTTGCACAGACGCAACAAGCTCCAGAGTCTCAAATTTCACTTGTTCAGTGGGCGCGGGGTCAGCGGACTCAAGCGGTTCGCTCTGCGCAGCGGCATTTTCTTGCACAACATTAGCCGGAAAAAATGAGCGCGAAGTTTAGCACAGGGAACGGGTTAGAATGCGCGAGCTTTTGGACTCGGCAACGGCCGGATTATCAAACATGAATAACGCTGATTCATCCCGGCTAGCATCCCAGATGCTGGCGGAACTGCGCCCGCTGTGGCGGATTGCCTGGCCACTGCTGATTGCGCAGACCGCCCAAATTGGCACCGGGGTGGTCGATACATTGATGGCCGGTAATTATAGCGATGCCGATCTGGCCGCCATCGCAGTGGGTTTCAATATCTGGCTGCCGCTCTATCTGATCATACTGGGAACGCTGTTTGCCTGCTCGGCGATCGTGGCACAAGACTTCGGCGCGGGGCGTATAGAGCGCGTGCGCAGCTTTCTGCCGCAGGGCCTTTGGGTGGCTGTGGCGCTCAGCGCGGTGATGACACCGCTTTGCTTGAACAGCGACATGGCCATCGCACTGCTTGGGCTACCTGAGGAGACGGCTGTCAAAACCAGCGCCTACGTGAGCCGTGTGGGCCTGGGCTTCCCCGCCCTTGGCATATTTATGGCCCTTCGTTACCACACTCAAGGCTTGGGCATTACCGCTCCCTTTGCCTTCGCAAGCGTAGTGGGGTTCATCGCTAACGTGCCACTCAACTACATGCTGATATTCGGTGCATGGGGTGCCCCTGAGCTCGGCGCCGAGGGGTGTGGTCTCGCCACGGCGGCGTCGATGTGGATCAGCACCCTCATCATTTTGCTGTATGTGCTTACCGCGCGCTCTCTGCAGCCTTACCTGCCGACGCACTGGTTAGAGGGGCCTGACTGGGGCCGTATCAGTGAAATTCTCGTGGTCGGCTTCCCGGTGGGACTGACTTTCTTTTTAGAGACGGGTGTCTTTTCTGTCATCACGCTACTGATCGCCACACTGGGCGACGCGGCGGTCGCCGCGCATCAAATCGCCATCAATGTGTGGGATGTTTTCTATATTCCGATGATCAGTGTCGGCAGCGCCATGGCGACCCGCATGGGCCACGCGATCGGAGCCCGGAATGCGCACGGCGTGCGCATGGCGCTTTGGGTCGGTGCCGCCCTTTCCACGTTGATTGGCCTTCTGGCCATGTCGCTATTGTTGCTGTTTCCGGATGCCATTATCGGGGCGTATACCCAATCCGAGGATATCCGGGAGCTCGCGCTCAGGCTGCTGCGACTGGCGGCGCTATTCATCATGATCGACGTCGTCCAGATCGTTGGGTCATTTGTGCTTCGCGCATACAAAGAGACCCGCTTCCCGTTCCTCGTAGTAACACTCTCCTACTGGGGTCTGGCGCTGCCGCTGGGTTACCTGCTGGCCATCCACTGGGGTAGCAGCTCACCCGAGGGTACAGTGGACTTCTGGTACACCACCATTCTAGGTATTGCGGTGGCAGCGGCGCTGATTACCTGGCGTGTCCGGCGGATTCTGCGCTCGCTGGACTGATCGATCGCTACGGTGAGGGCTCCTGACACAGCACGCAGTCTTTGCAGACAGCGAGAGCAAGTTGACTGGCCTCCCCCTTCCAGGCGTCCAGCACATGCAAGCAACCCGTCGGAAGCCCCGAGCCTACAAGATATCGAATCACCAACAAGCTTTGCTGCAGCGCCACCAGACCAACCACTGGCCCGAGGATGCCGAGCTCCGCGCAGCCCTGGTTTTCAGACGAGTCAGGCTCTCGCACCAAGCAGTGATAGCAGCCTTCTCGGCGCGCCTCATCAAATACTGCCCACTGACCCGATGTCCCCACCGCTGCGCCCATCACCCACGGTAGCTTGGCTGCATACGTCGCGCGGTCTATATCCAGTCGGGCCTGGAGCGAATCGGTGGCATCCAACACGATATCAACTCCCTCAAGGAGCTTTGACGCGGTATCGCCCTCGAATCGCGCGCAGTGAGCATCAACGGCAATTTCTCCATTGGCATCCCTTAGCCGTTGTGCGAGCACTTCCACCTTCAACTGTCCAAGGTCGTCCTCGGTGTAGGCCAACTGGCGAGGCAGATTACTGAGCGCAATTCGGTCGTCATCGACCAGGCGAATCGAGCCGACGCCCGCACCCGCAAGATACTGAGCTGCCGGGGTACCCAGCCCACCTGCTCCGACAATCAGTACGCGACTCTCCTTCAGCCTCGCCTGCCCCTCTAGATCAACCTCGGGCAGGATCAACTGACGTGCGTAGCGCGCCAGCTCGCTGTCACTCAAGGCTGCCATTGTCCCCCCGTCATGCGCGGCTGACCGGACCAATCCCGCCGGGAACAGATGTGCTGAAAGCCTCGATCCTGCATACAAGCTGTGACGGCATCGGCCTGATCAAAACCATGCTCAAGTAATAGCCATCCGCCAGGAACCAGATGGGCTGGAGTGTGTTCGACAATGTGCTCGATCGATTCAAGACCCGTCTGACCGCCAACCAGTGCGCTATCCGGCTCAGCCGGGAGGTCACCCTGCCGCAGGTGTGCATCCGATGCGCTGATGTAGGGTGGGTTAGAAACGACCAGATCCCATTGGGCGGCACCCAGTTGCTCAAACCAGTGACTTTCAAGCCACTCCACCTGCACTCCCAGTGAACGCGCATTGGCCTCGGCACACGCCAGCGCCTCCACACTGCAATCGATCGCGGTCAACATGGCGTCAGGCCGCTCGGCCTTGCAGGCCAGCGCAATCGCGCCGCTACCCGTCCCCAAGTCAAGTACCCGCTTAGCGCCCGCATCAATGCACTCGATCGCCCACTCGACCAAATGCTCTGTCTCTCGCCGTGGAATCAAGACATGACGATTGACGCCCAAGCGCAGTGACCGAAAGTCGCGATACCCCAGCACGTACGCCAGAGGCTCTCCGTCATGCCGTGCATTGGCATGATCAGTAAAAAGGTTCAGCGCCGGCTCTGCCACAGGGTCCTCGCCATGAGCAAATAACCAGGCGCGCTCTACTCCGAGCACGTCAGCGAGCAGTATTTCAGCCTCGACTCGATCGATGCGCGCCTGCTGGATCAACTCGCGGACCGTCATTCCTCTGCCATCGCTGCCAACAGATCGGCTTGATGCTCTTGCCGAAGCGGCAGAATCAGCGGGTCCAATTCGCCGCCAACGACCTCATCCAATTTGTAGAGCGTGAGATTGATTCGATGATCTGTAATCCTGCCCTGGGGGAAATTGTAAGTGCGGATCCGCTCTGAGCGATCTCCTGACCCCACCAGTGAGCGCCGCTCGGACGCCTGCGAGGCCCGCTGGCTCTCCTGCTCTGCCGAGAGCAGCTTCGCCTGAAGGAGAGACATCGCTCTGGCGCGATTTTTATGCTGTGAGCGCTCATCCTGACACTCAACAACAATGCCCGTCGGCAGGTGAGTCAGACGCACCGCCGAATCCGTGGTATTGACGTGCTGGCCACCTGCCCCGGAGGACCGAAAGGTATCCACGCGGAGATCCTCCTTCCGAATATCGATACTATCCACCTCCTCGAGTTCAGGTAGCACTGCCACGGTGCAGGCAGAGGTGTGGATCCGACCCTGGGATTCGGTTTCGGGGACCCGCTGCACCCGGTGCGCGCCGGATTCGAACTTGAGGTGACTGTAGACATCTTGTCCGGCCACTCTGCTGATCAGTTCCTTGTAACCGCCATGCTCGCCGGAACGTTCAGACAGAATCTCTACCGACCAACCCTTCTGCTCGGCGTAGCGGTGATACATCCTGAACAGATCGCCGGAAAAGATCGCCGCCTCATCGCCACCGGTACCCGCTCTGATCTCAAGGAAAACATTACTGCCGTCATTGGGATCCTTCGGCAATAGCAAGACCTGGAGAGCCGACTCAATCTCCTCTAATGCGACTGAAGCCTCTGCGACCTCATCGCTCGCGAGGGCTTTGATTTCGGCATCCGAGTCATCCAGCAGTTGTCTGGCATCCTCGAGCTCGACCTGCAGTTGTTGCCACCGCTGATACTGCGTCACAACATCATTCAAGTGCGCAAACTCAACCGAAAGATCGCGAAACCGATTCTGGTCGCTGATCACCTCGGCATCACCCAGCAAGGCCTCAACCTCCTGATGGCGGTCAGCCAGTGTCTCAAGTTTAGTCAGTAAAGATGCTTTCACTGCGAGGATACCGAGGCAGTTTTATTGGAGGGTCGCGCCCTCGTCCCGCTCTTCATCGAAGTCTGTGAGCCCCAGCATGGCGGCCATTTTGGAGACATCGCGTTTGCCGCCTTCCTTCGCGAGCTGACGAAGGCCCGCAGTGGGGGCGTGGATCAATTTGTTGGTCAAATCTCTTGCGAGGCGTCCGAGGACCTCCTCCGGGTCAGCGCCTTTTTCCAACATTTTGAGCGCTTTCTCGAGCTCAGTTTGCTGCAAGGCTAGGGCGGAGTCACGATAGGTTTTGACCACATCGGCTGATTGCCGCTCAAGCAGCCCTTCTTTCAAAGCTTCTATACCCGAGGCGACAATTTCATCGGCCTTGCTGGCCTCTGACTCACGCAGGCGCAGGTTTTCCTCGATGACCTCGCGCATATCGTCAACGGTGTAGAGATAGATGTCAGGAATTTCGGCTACCTGCGGCTCAATATCCCGCGGCACCGCCAAATCGATCATGAGCATGGGCCGCCAACGCCGCGCTTTGACCGCTTCTTCTGCCGCACCTTTCCCAAGAATGGGCAACTGACTCCCAGTCGAACTGATGACGATGTCGGCATCGGGCAAACGCTCTGTCACGTCAGCCAGCAGAATCGCTTCTGCATCAAACTGCGCGGCCAATTGCTCAGCGCGCTCGAGTGTCCGGTTGGCAATGATCAGCTTGGAGACACCCGCGTCCCGCAAATGTCGGGCCACGAGCTCGATGGTCTCGCCGGCACCCAAAAGGAGTGCGGTGCTGCGTTCCATATCGCTGAAGATCTGGCGCGCCAGATCAACCGCCGCGTAGGCCACCGAGACCGGGTTTTCGCCAATGGCGGTATCCGTGCGCACCTTTTTCGCGATCCGAAAGGCTTCCGGGAAAATCAGATTCAGGTGAAATCCGACCGCTCCTGCCTCCTGCGCCACGGCAAAGGCGGACTTCATCTGCCCAAAGATTTGGGGTTCGCCCAGCACCATGGAGTTCAGACCGGCGGCCACTCTAACCAGGTGCGAGGCCGCCGCCACCCCGTGATTTCGGTAAACAGAGGGAGACAACTGATTGATGTCCAGTCCATGGTGGGCCGCGAGCCACTGCGCCACTTGATCGCTGGCGCTCACACCGTCCACGTTGTCTGGTAACACGCCGTAGAGCTCTGTCCGGTTGCATGTGGACAGGATCACCGACTCGCTGAGCTGGGTATCACGAATCAGGGCGCCCAATGACTCGTGCACTTTTTCCGGCGCAAAGGCGATGCGCTCGCGCAGCTCAACGGAGGCCGAGTCGTGGTTTACGCCAACTACTACCAGCTTGTTTAACATGGCTTCGGTCAGGACCCTCGCCATTCATCCCAACTTGCTATCATAGCATTTACTACTGACTAACACGCCGCAGGGGTTTCGCGCCTTTGTGGCACTATGACGACCCATGATTGCCTCACGCTCCGCTTCCATCACGCTCGCACTGTTTCTCGCAGGCTGCGCCACATCCGCACCCGACCTGAGCGTCGAGGCGCCGGTGGCGCTTGACGATGCGGAGATCGCTGAGGCACCTGAAGCGCGACCAGAGACGCCGATTCCGGATGACAGTCTGCTACCGCTGTTGCAGGCCGAATTCGCCTTACGCCAGCGTGATTTTGATCAGGGTCTCGCGTTACTGTCCGAGCAGGCTGTCTTACTGGAGGACCCGGCGCTGGCGCGGCGCGCACTGCGACTGGCAGAGTTCGTCAACGACACGGATCGGGCCGCCATGATGGCGGTGAGATTGGTTGAACTCGACTCGGATGATGGCGCTGCCGCCGCCGCTGCATCGGGGTGGCTGTCGAGAGCGGGACGCCCGGTCGATGCCGTGTATTACGCCAAGCTCGCCTTTGAGCACGGCCATCCGGTCAATGTCGCGACTAACCTCGGCACGTATGACGCGCTGGATGAGGGCAGTCAGTTGGCGATTGCCGAGGCTATCCGCGCTATTGCCGCGCAGTGGCCAGAGGATGACCAGTCAGCCATCGCGGCTAGCCTGCTGGCGCGACTTGAGGGCGATTTCAAACGGGCAGAGTCGTTCATTGTGCCTGTGCTTGAACGCTCTCCAGAAGATATTCGGGCTGTCATGCTCTGGACCCAGCTCATGCTGGATCAGGGCTCCAGTAAGCCTTTTGATTTGCTCGCGACCACTGTGTCGCGGTATCCCGACAATCAGGAACTGCGCCTGCAGTACGCCCGACTGCTCGGATCAGAGGGGAACTACACTGGCGCCCGTGCACAGTTTGTTTTGTTGCTTGAACGCGACGCGGAAAATGCCGAACTCCTCTCAACTGCTGCGCTGCTCGACTTTGAACTCGAATATTTTGACGAAGCGCTGGGCAAATTTGAACAGCTGATCGCACTGGGAGAGCGGCTTGATGAGGCGCACTACTACGTCGGCCGAATCGAGATGGCGAACGATCGTTACCCCGAGGCCATTGCTGCTTTCGCCGCGGTGGGCCCCTCGCGGGAGTTTCGCGATGCTAAGGCCCTCGCCGCCCAGTTATTGATCGACACCGCGTTCGCCAGCGATATCAAAACGTTCTTCGACGATCAGCGGCGCGCTTACCCGAGCGCGGCAGAGCAGCTTTTTTTGCTCGAAGCAGACTCACTGCGAGACTGGTCGGGTGAATCCCTCAAAGCCTATGACCGAGGCCTGATCGCTTTTCCTCAGTCATTCTCTTTACTCTATGGCCGCGCGATGGTGCACGAGTCAGAAGGCCAACTGGGAGCAATGGAGAACGACTTGCGCAGCATTCTCGCGCAGGATCCTGACCACGCCGCCACCCTCAATGCCCTGGGCTACACGCTGACCAACCACACACAGCGTTATGAAGAGGCAGCTAACCTGATTGAGCGCGCGCTCGTCCTATCGCCCGGTGATCCCGCCATTCTCGACAGTCTGGGGTGGGTTTATTACAAGCTGGGTCAGTACAGCGAGTCCGAGGCGCTGCTGCGAGAGGCACATAAGGCCTTCCCAGACCCGGAAGTCGCGGCGCACCTCGGAGAGGTGCTGTGGGTCCAGGGCAGGCAATTCGAGGCGCGAGACGTGTGGCGCGACGGATTGGGTCGGGTGCCCGACCATCCCATCATTCTCGAGACGGTGAAACGGCTGGGCGCTGAACTGCCGTGATCCAGCGCCTGAGCTCAAGATGTCGAGGCCGGCGCGTCGCGGCTTGGCTTTGGATCGGATTGGGAGCCGCCCTCACCACGAGTTGCGCCAGTACCGATCCGAAGAGCGAGCAGCCGGTAGAGACGCTCCCAAGGGTGCCCGGTGGCCTTGTCAAATGGGAAGCCAAAGGGAAAGCCTCTTTCACTCATCAAGGCGCCACGGAGACCGCCCGTTTTCATTGGGCCCGGAGCACGCCACAGAATGATGCCATCACGGTGTCGGGCCCGTTCTCCATGAACCGCCAGACAATAGAGCGCTGGGATGACCAACTCATATGGCGCGACGGAGAGCAGGTTCGCCCACTGTCTGACTTGGACCCCGACTCACCCGCCCTCACTGCGCTGACCGCCATTCCACCAGAAGCACTGGGTCGCTGGTTACTGGGCGCTCAGCCTGACTCAGCGGCTTGGGTGGTCGACGTGACTGAGTGGCAGGCAATCTCTCCCTGGCAAGCACCCTCGCGGGTTACAATTCGCGGTTCCGGTTTGGAAATAAAGGTCATTATCTCGCAATGGGAGTTCAGTCCGGCACCGTGACAGCAATTGAGACCTGCTCCCCCGCGAAGCTCAATTTATTTCTACATGTGACAGGGCGCCGCCCCGACGGATATCACTCACTGCAGACAGTCTTTCAGTTACTCAACTGGGGCGACGATATGCGTTTCGAGGCCCGTGCGGAACCGGGCGTCACGCTGACGGGTGATACGGACGATATTGCGCCCGAGCAGAATCTGATTCTGCGGGCAGCCCACGCGCTCGGGCAGCCAGACCGCGGCGCCCATATCCATATCCGCAAACGCATTCCACGAGGCGGTGGGTTGGGCGGTGGCAGCTCCAACGCTGCAACCACCTTGCTGGCGCTCAATCGATTGTGGGGACTGGAGCTGGAACAGGAGGCTTTGCAGCGCTTGGCGACACCTCTGGGAGCCGACGTGCCGGTGTTTGTTATGGGCCAGAATGCCTGGGCAGAGGGAGTGGGTGAGGTGCTATCCACCCTCACTTTACCGAAGCGGTGGTTCGTCATTGCTCAGCCGGATTGCACCGTCAGTACTGCCGAAATCTTCGCCGATCCCGCGTTGACACGTCACACCCCGCCCATTACAGTGCAGGCCTTTTTTTCAGGGGCTGGTCACAACGATTTACAGGATGTTGTGTTGCCGCGTTACCCTGAGGTTCAGAAAGCGTGGGAATGGCTCGATCGGCACTCCCCAACGGCAAGAATGACCGGCAGTGGGGCCTGCGTTTTTGCCACGCTGGAGACAGAGGAATCAGCGCGCCAAATTGCGGCCGAGGCCCCGGATGGGCTGTATGTTGTCGTGGCCGAGGGCGTGGACCGACTCCCCGAGATGCGGGTAGTTGAGTAAAGGGTTTGTTGGGGCGTCGCCAAGTGGCAAGGCAGCGGGTTTTGATCCCGCCATTCGGAGGTTCGAATCCTCCCGCCCCAGCCATCTTTCATAGGGTGAGGTAAGAGAATGTCATCGAAAATGATGGTGTTTACAGGCAACGCCAATCCTGCGCTCGGACGCAAGGTTGCGGACCGGCTTTACCTTGCGATGGGCAACGCGGCGGTCAGCAAGTTCTCAGATGGTGAGATCACCGTTGAACTGAATGAGAACGTGCGCGGCAAAGACGTGTTCGTGCTGCAGAGCACCTGCCACCCAACCAATGACAATATCATCGAACTGCTGCTCATCATCGACGCCCTGCGCCGTGCCTCGGCGGGGCGCATCACGGCAGTGGTGCCCTACTTTGGCTACGCGCGTCAGGACCGACGCGTCCGCTCGGCCCGTGTACCGATTTCCGCCAAGGTGGTCGCCGATACCATGGTTGGGGTGGGTGTAGACCGGGTACTCACCGTTGACCTGCACGCCGAGCAGATTCAGGGCTTCTTCACGGTGCCAGTAGACAACGTCTACGCCTCTCCTATTCTCAATGCCGATATTGTGCGCTGCGATTACGAGAACTTAATCGTCGTGTCCCCCGATATCGGAGGCGTGGTGAGAGCGCGGGCCATCGCCAAGCAGTTGGACGACGCTGACTTAGCGATCATCGACAAGCGCCGTCCGCGCGCCAACGAAGCCGAAGTGATGAATCTGATTGGCGACGTAGACGGCCGTACTGCCATTCTGGTCGACGACATGGTCGATACTGCGGGCACTTTATGCACAGCGGCCAATGCGCTCAAACAAGGTGGGGCATTGAAAGTGGTGTCTTATTGCACCCACGCCGTCTTATCAGGCAAGGCCATCGAGAACATCAAGAATTCGCAGCTCGACGAATTGGTCGTCACAGACACGATTCCTCTGTCGAGTGAGGCACTGGCCGTCGGCAAGATCCGACAGCTGACGATTGCTGATTTACTGGCTGAGTCCATTCGCCGGGTTAGCAACGAGGAATCCATTAGCGCACTGTTTGATCTGTCTTAAGCAGTGCTTTACCCACCCACCACCGCGTCGGTCGCAGGCAAAGTGGTGCTAAAAAAGGAGCCAGACCATGTCTGACTTTGTTGTTATTGCAGAGGCGCGAGCCGACCAGGGGAAAGGTGCGAGCCGCCGCCTGCGTCGTCTCGAGGGTAAAATACCCGCCGTCATTTATGGGGCGAATCAGCCCGCCCAAAGTCTCACGCTAATCCGCAAGGATTTCGAGCACATGCTGGAGAACGAAGCTTGCTTCAGTTCTATCCTCGAAGTTCAGGTCGGTGGTGAAACTGAAAATGCGATCATTAAGGATATCCAGCGTCACCCTGCGAAAGGGTTTCCCATGCACGCTGACTTCCTTCGCATCCGAATGGATCAGGCGATCAAGGTGAATGTGCCGTTGCACTTCATCAACGAAGAACAGTGCGCTGGCGTCAAGCTTGACGGCGGAATGATTCAGAAGCAGGCCACGGATATCGAAGTTCAGTGTCTGCCCAAGAACCTCCCGGAATATCTCGAAGTCGATATGCTCGAGGTCGAAATGGGTCAAATCGTCCACTTGTCTGACATCACACTCCCCGAGGGCGTCATCTCTACCGCACTGGAACAGGGCGAAGAGTATGACCTTACGATTGCATCGGTGGTTGCGCCGAGAGCCGCGAAAGAAGAAGAGGCGGAAGACGCCGAGGCAGATGGCGAAGCCAAAGGTGATGGCGATGCAGGTGATGGCGCTGAAGCGGCATCCTCTGATGACGCCGGAGACGGCAGCGAGGACTGATTAGACCTTGTCTGCCATCCGACTCGTCGTCGGGCTTGGCAATCCCGGCACGCAATACGAAGGCACTCGGCATAATGCCGGTGCCTTTTTTGTGCGCCGTCTTGCTGCGCAATGCGGGCTGACACTGGCCGCTGACCGCAATGCATTGGGCGAGTCAGCACGCGGCACCGTCGCCGGACACGATCTGCGGCTGCTAATTCCCGAGACTTTCATGAATGAAAGTGGTCGATCAGTCGCCGCCATGGCGCGCTACTACCGCATCGAGCCCGATGCGATTCTGATCGCCCACGACGAGCTCGATATTCCACCTGGCGAGTCTAGATTCAAGTACGACGGCGGCCACGGTGGGCATAACGGTCTGAGGGATATCATCCCCGCACTGGGAGGCCACCGGGACTTCTGGCGATTGCGCATCGGCATCGGCCACCCGGGCTCAGCCAAAAAGGTATCTGGCTGGGTGCTGAGCAAGGCCTCCGCCGCTGACCAGATCGCCATCGAGGCCAGCACTGAGGCAGCGATCAGTGCGCTGCCATTATTGCTTGATGGCGAAGATGTAAAGGCTATGACGGCACTCCACAGCGAGAGCTACGCCGCCCAGCCATCTCAAGAGGATTAATTGGCATGGGAATTCAATGTGGCATCGTCGGTTTACCCAACGTGGGTAAATCCACTTTGTTTAACGCGCTCACGCAAGCGGGTATCGATGCCGAGAATTTCCCGTTTTGCACCATCGAACCCAACACAGGCGTTGTGCCGATCCCGGATCCAAGGCAGGGGCAAATCGCCGACCTCGTGAACCCCGAACGGAACATTCCCGCCACCATGGAATTTGTTGATATTGCCGGGTTAGTGGCAGGCGCCTCGAAGGGCGAAGGTCTCGGCAATCAGTTTCTGGCGAATATTCGGGAAACCGATGCCATCGCCCATGTCGTGCGTTGCTTCGAGGATCCCAACGTTATTCACGTCGCCAATAAGATTGATCCCCTGGCCGATATCGAGACGATTAACACAGAGCTCGCGCTGGCGGATTTGGAATCCTGCGAGAAGCAGCTCGCCAAAGTGGTGCGCACAGCCAAGAGCGGTGACAAGGAGGCGGTCGCGCTCAAGGCGCTTCTCGAGGACAAGTTGTTACCGCAGTTGAACGAGGCACAGCCAGTTCGAGCGCTGACGCTTGATGACAATGACTGGGCGCGCGTCAAAACCCTACACCTGTTGACCACCAAGCCGACCATGTATATCGCCAACGTGGCGGAGGATGGCTTCGAGAATAACACCCATCTGGAAGCTGTGCGGGCTCACGCCACTGCAGAAAATGCAGGCGTTGTGGTGATCTGCAACAAGCTCGAGTCCGAGATCATCGAGCTTGATGATGAAGAAAAAATCGACTTCCTTGCCGAGATGGGCATGGAAGAGCCGGGGCTCAATCGGGTCATTCGCGCGGGCTATGATTTACTCAATCTACAAACCTACTTCACCGCAGGACCCAATGAAGTGCGAGCTTGGACCATCCGCGTGGGCTCCACCGCGCCGGAGGCCGCCGCGGTGATTCATACCGATTTCCAGAAGGGCTTTATACGCGCCGAGGTCATTGGATTCGAGGACTACGTGGCGCATCAGGGTGAGCAGGGTGCCAAGGATGCCGGTCGTTGGCGGCTGGAAGGCAAAGACTATCTGGTCGCAGATGGCGATGTCATCCACTTCCGGTTCAACGTCTGACCTAGCCTGAGACCAGCGCGCGGCTAATCGCGGCCCGCGTTTCCTCAGGCTGAATAACCGCGTCAATCTCGAGATAGCTGGCGGCCTCTACCGCACGCCCCTTGTTGTACATCTCGGCGAGCAACTTATCAAATAAAGCCTGCCGGGCCCCTTCATCCGGTGCCTCGGCGAGCTCCTGACGAAAGCCCAGGTGAACAGCCCCCTCCAAACCCATGGCACCGAACTCACCCTGCGGCCAACTCACAGCATAACGGGGCACCTCGAAGGAGCCGCCGGTCATCGCCATGGCGCCGAGTCCGTAGGCACGGCGCAGAAAGATCGCGACGATAGGCTGTGTGAGCGTGGCGCCCGCGATAAAGAGATCTGACATCAATCGCGGGGCACCCTCTGCCTCGCTTTCAGGACCCACCATAAATCCAGGCGTATCGATCAGAGACACCACGGGCAGGCGCCATCTTTCTGCCAGCTGGTAAAGGGCCGCCGCCTTGGTGGCAGACTCGCCATCAATCGCGCCACCAAGATGACGACAATCACTCGCGAGTACCGCAACGGCTCGACCCTCGATGCGCGCAAGCCCCGTGACAATCGCGCGCCCCATGTCCGGCCGGGTCTCGATGAAGGACTCCAGATCAAAGAGGTGCCGGATAATCTTGCGGACGTCGAAGGCATAGCGGCGGTTAGTGGGCATCAGCGCGGCCAGCTCTGACTGATCGGCTGCCTGCCAATCCGACAGCAAACCCTGCGCACAGGCAAGAACTCGTTTGGCGACCTCGGTCGCCTCAGCCTCATCAGCGACCACGATGTCCACCACACCGTTTTCGCGATGCACCGAGACCGGACCAATGTCCTGTGGCTTCCAGCTACCGAGGCCACCGCCCTCAATCATTGCCGGCCCCGCCATGCCGATGCAGCTCGCTTCGGTCGCAATACGAATATCCGCCGCGCCGAACAGCGCCGCATTGCCAGCAAAGCAATAACCATGATTTACCGCAATCCGCGGAATCCGCCCTGCCAATGCCGCCCAGCGATGAAAGGTGGGCACATTCAGCCCCGCCATCGACACCAACACATCGGTATCACCCGGACGGCCGCCGCCGCCCTCGGTGTACATCACAATGGGCAAGTTATCCTGCTCAGCGATCTCCAACAGCCGGTCAATTTTGCGGTGATGAAAATACCCCTGGGTGCCCGCCAACACGCTGTAGTCGTTGATGATCAGCGCCGCTTGGCCCTGCTCACCAGGGAACAGATCAGCATTGACGGCGCCGACCGCCGTAATCACCGCATCTGCGGCGGTCTCTGCGTACAGCGCGTCACCCTTACGCCGCGTACGCTGGGCCGCGACCGCCAACTGACCGTACTCTGAAACCGCCCCGCCATCGGTGAGATCAGCGAGGTTCTCGCGGGCCGTGCGCCCCCCGCGGGCATGCCGCTTGGCGACTGTTTCGGCACGCGCCTCGTCAGTCGTCTTCGCAAGCCTGTCCTGTAACCCGGCGTAGGGGTCTTTTTGTTCGTCACTCATGGGGGCCTGTCTATCTGGTTAGCGAGCGGTTCCAGTCAGCTCTAACGAGCTGAAAGGGCTGACTGGTTGACTTCAATCACGGAGTTTTGCAGAATCGCGCGCCTCACAGATTTCCTTATGTGGCTACGTAGCTCAGCTGGTTAGAGCACAGCATTCATAATGCTGGGGTCGGTGGTTCAAGTCCACCCGTAGCTACCATCCTTCCTCGCTTGGTTAGCCTCAAATTCTCATCCCCCTCTCTGGCTCAATTGCCTGCTTCGCGTCGACTGGCAATACTTTCTGGCCACAGTCAGTCAAAACTTTTATGTTGGTTCAATAACCCGACTATCGGGCCTGTCACTTAATCAACGAAGAGCGGCTATCAAGCACAGCAGCAAAGGGAGATGACCCATGACCGACTACGACCCCCTCGCCGCTTTAAGCGATATCCATGCAAAGCGGGGGTATCTGCTGCCTCACCACGGCCTGATGGCGATTTCGACGCCCCATCTGCTGGAGCGCTACGACTCTCTCTACTCCGCGCTTGCACTTGAGGAGAGACATCTGAGCCGCCACGCCCACGAGTTTGTCTGGCTGGGCGTATTGATCAGTTGCGAGGAGTCCTTGGGTAGTCACCATGTCAAACGTTTCGTGGATGCCGGGGGCGATGCCGCGCATCTTGGCCTCGCCACCGCGATCAGCGCGATGGCTAAAGGCAGCGAGGGCTACCTCTTCGTTGAAGACCACTGGGTGCCGCACCTCCCCGCTGCCAACCCACGCGAACAATATCTCGCCGCGTTTGCTCAGGTGATTGGCCCAGTCGCGCCCGCATTGGCGCACATGACGGCCTGTGCGGTGCATACCTGTTCAGGTAACTGGCGCGCGCTCAAGTGGCAAATTGAGGCAGCGTATCAGGCCGGGGTGAACGAATTGGAATTGGCCGAAGCGCTCTCGCTCGCCATGTTCCCGGGCAGCGTGCCTTACTATGTGCGTGCCGCAGAGGTCTGGCGACAGCTGATCGTTAAAGGCGCCGTGCCGGCAAGCGATCTATTCAAACAGTGGGCGGAGATCAGCGGTCAGGGCGGTTACGATGAAGCGTCTGGGGTGAAAGGGTGAACAACCCCAACCTTCCGCCTATAATTTGTTGAAACCAAAAATTTAGAGTAGTCATTATGTCTCGAGTCGTTGTTGCAGGAATCGTTGAGTTTCCACCTGAAGTTCGCGATGAGGCGCTGATAAAAGGCAAGGAACTCATTGAGGGCGCGTATACCGAGAAGGGGTGCATTCATTACCTCTGGACCGCTGACCTCAATCATCCCGGTCGCGTGGTGGTATATGAAGAGTGGGAAAGCGGAGCTGACTTGGAGGCCCACCTGAAGGGTGAGTGGTACCGCAACATGTTTGGGCACCTCGCGCAGTACAACATACTCAACGCGGAGACCAACAAGTTCCGGGTGGAGATTAAAGAGCCGGTCTACGGTGAAGACGGCATCGCAACTGGATTCTTTTCAGATGAGACCGGGGATTAAGCCCTTCCAATTTAAAGGCGCCGAAATGCGCGGGGCAAGAGCGCACGGAGTAGATTGAACCGGCCTACACGGACTGTTACTGAGACAGGCCCCTGCGAAGATCGACGCGGGCTGCAAACCTTACTGACTCTTCCAGGATTGAATTTTTCGATAGATCGTTGAGGGCGCCACCTGCAATTGCTTGGCGGCCCGATTCACGCTCCCATCGCAGGCCGCGATCGCCGCTTCGATGGCTTTTTTCTCGGTAATCCACAAGGGCTCAATCGCGGCATCACTCTCTGAATCCCCAAGACCTGCGGAGAGCTGCGACGCCCCGTCGGTCTCGACCGCGATTTCAGTGCCCGAGATCATCCGGTATACCGCAGCTTCATCGATTTCTTCTGCAGGGCCCAGCAATACCAACTGCCGAATCGCATTTTCCAACTGCCGAACATTGCCCGGCCATGAGTAGTGCTGGAGTGCTTGCGCCGCCGCGTCACTGAGCTGGCTGGCAACCTTGCCCTCCTCCTCGGCGACCTGGGCGAGGAAGCCTCGCGCCAATAGCAGCACGTCGTCGGAGCGCTCGCGCACCGGCGGCATTCGCAGGGGCACAACATGCAGCCGGTAATAAAGGTCCTCTCGCAATCGCCCCTCGCGCATCTCAAACAAGGGGTCACGGTTGGTCGAGGCAATGATGCGGACGTCCGCCGCAACCTCTTGCGAAGACCCCACCCGGCGATAGGTGCCGTGCTGAATCAACCGCAGCAACGTGGACTGAGCATCGAAGCTGAGGCTACAGACCTCGTCGAGAAAAAGTGTGCCCGCGGCAGCCTCAGCGACCAAACCGCCGCCCTGTGCATCGCCGAACAAGGCGCGCTCCAACTGGTCCACCGCCAGAGCGGCACAATCGACGATGACAAATGGGCCCGGTGCGCGGGCCGATAACTGGTGAATCGCGCGTGCGGCGAGCTCTTTACCCGTGCCACTCTCGCCCATCACAAACGCTGTGGCCAAGGTGCCTGCGAGTGATTCGACTGTTTCGAAAACGGTTTGCATAGCGGGTGACTGACCACGAAGTGGTCCGAGTCGCTCGCGCTTGACCGATAACGTTTCAACTTGCTGGCTGAGCTTCTGCTTGTCAGCGGCGTTCAGCAGTGTGACCCGCAGACGCGCAGCATCGAAAGGCTTGTTAAGAAAATCGTCTGCGCCGCTCTCTATAGCCTGTTCGGCATAATCAGAGCCGTGACCGGTCATGACGACGACCGCCGGCCGAGGGGTGACGCGCCACAGATCATCCATCAGAGCCAGACCATTACCATCTGGAAGCTCAATATCCAGCAAAATGAGCTGTGGATTCAGCTCAACCAAGGTCTCCCTGGCCGACGCAAGGGTCTCGACCGCCGTCACATCCAGACCACTGCCATCCAGATATTGGGAGTAGATGGCACAGAGGGTTGCACTGTCCTCGACAATGAGGGTTTTCACGCCAGTTCCGCCTCCTGCGGATACGCATGACGGCTACCAGGGCAAAAACTGCACCTGTGAGGTCCGTCTCACTCTTTACTAGACGGAGAGTACCAGCTTTTGGTCAGTCTGGGCGTGTATCCAGTAAAGCACCGCAGTCAGTAGCAGCACCGCGCCCACCTGATGGGTCGCTGCCATGGGAATCGCCACCTGCGTCAGTACCGTGCCGATACCGAGCGCTACCTGAAACGTAAGCGCAACCAGCATCAGCCAGGCACCCCGCCTGACGCCGGGATGATCGCTGGTTCGCAGGGATTGCACGCTCAGCACGAGCACAAGGAGCGCCATGGCATAGGCGAGCATGCGGTGATTGAAGTGAATGGTGGCGACCCCTTCAAAAGTGGCTTGCCAGCCCTCGGCGTAATAGCCCATGGGCACAAAGGTTTCACCCATCATTGGCCAGGTCGGGTAGGCGAAGCCCGCATCCGTGCCAGCCATAAATCCGCCGGACAAAATCAGTGTGTAGACCCCAACAACCAGCACCCAGCCCCAGCCGCTGATGTGTCTTAGCGCCGGTGAGAGGCCCGTGCTGACACGCAATACCAGCCACATCATGAGCGCATAGATGGCGACCGCGACGCCGAGGTGCGCCGTCAGCCGATATTGGGACACAGAAGGTCGGTCAACGAGGCCGCTCTTCACCATGTACCAACCGAGCAAGCCCTGCGCGGCACCCAAAATCAACAACATAATCAGGGTCGGCAAGAGCTGTGGCGCAATCATCTTGCGCAGTGCAAAAATCACCAGAGGCACGAAATACATCAAACCAATGAGCCGACCCAGCACTCGATGCAGGTACTCAAACCAGAAGATCTGTTTGAACCCGGCTAGATCCATCCCCTGATTGATCTTTTGGTACTCGGGATACTGCTGATACTCGGCAAAGGTGGTCAGCCACTGCGCTTCGGTCAGCGGCGGTATCACGCCCATGATCGGGCGCCAGTCCACCATCGACAGGCCAGACTCGGTGAGTCGGGTCACCCCGCCCAGCAGAATCATGCCCAAAATCGTCACGGCGCAGACCGCCAGCCAGAGCGCTATCCAGCGCGCATGAATCTGCGCGTCTATTGTCGCTGTCGTCATGTTGTTGTCCCCCAGGCCCGTCATTCTACCTAAATCCGCGCAAAGGTTGTTTTCTGCCCTACACTGGCCGCCCTCAGGAGAGCATCCATGCCCTACATCCGTCTCGATCAGATCGAGTTCAGCATTGGCACCCAGGTATTGCTGGACAAGGTCAACCTGACGCTGGACAAGGGCGAGCGGCTGGGGCTGCTGGGCCGGAACGGCGCGGGCAAATCAACGCTGATGCGCATCCTCTCGGGCGAGCTTCTCCCTGAGGACGGTGAACGTTGGGTAGACCCCAACATCACGGTGGCACGTCTTGAGCAGGCGCTACCCGAGCATCTGGAGACCTGCGTCTTTGATTACGTCGCCACCGGATTAGCCGAGACCGGCGCCCTGCTCTCCCGTTACCACACCCTCACGGCAGACGGCTCTGCGGACGCTTTAGAAGAACTGAGTCAGATTCAGACCGAGTTGGAGCATCTCGACGGCTGGACCATGGCGCAACGGATCGAGAGGGTGCTGCAGCAGTTGGACCTGAACGCAGATGACCTGTTGGCAACCCTGTCAGGAGGGTGGCGGCGGCGTGCTGCACTGGCACGGGCATTGGTAACAGAGCCCGACGTGCTCCTCCTGGACGAGCCGACCAACCACCTCGACATCCCTTCAATCGACTGGTTGGAGCAGCAAGTCAATGCCTTCGAAGGCGCTATCGTACTCATTACCCACGACCGGCGTTTTCTGCAACGCGTCTGTAATCGCATTGGCGAGCTCGACAGAGGTCACTTGTCTTTATGGCAGGCGGATTACAGTAAATTTCTGGTCTTGAGAGAGCAACAGGCTGAAGCTGAGGCACGAGCTGATGCGCTGTTTGACAAAAAGTTGGCGCAGGAGGAGACGTGGATCCGGCAAGGAATTAAAGCACGCCGCACGCGCAATGAGGGCCGGGTCAGAGCGCTCAAGGCCATGCGCGGGGAACGCGCGCAGCGCCGCGTGGCGCAGGGTAAAGGCAGCTTCAAGCTAGAGGAAGCCAGCCGCTCAGGACGCCGCGTTGCCGAGGCGCGAGGCATCGCCTTCCGCTATGACAACGAGACGGTGGTGGACGACTTCTCCACTATTATTCAGCGCGGCGATCGCGTGGGTATTGTGGGCAGCAACGGTGTCGGCAAAACCACAGTGATCAAGCTCCTGCTCGGTGAACTCACGCCTGACGAAGGAGATGTGCTACTCGGCACCCAACTCGAGGTCGCCTACTCTGATCAACTGCGCGGCGAGCTCGATCCGGAAAAGGACCTTATCGACAACGTGTGTGGTGGACAGGAGTTCATTGAGGTCAATGGCCAACGTCGGCACGCCATCAGCTACCTCGGTGACTTTCTGTTCGCTCCCAATCGCATTCGGACCCCTGTTAAGGCCTTATCCGGCGGCGAGATCAACCGGGCGATTCTCGCGCGCTTATTCACCCGGCCCGCCAATCTGCTCATCCTCGATGAACCGACTAATGATCTCGATATCGAGACGCTGGAACTGCTCGAAGAAATCCTGCTGGAGTTCAAAGGCACGATCATTCTGGTCAGCCACGATCGCCACTTCCTCGACAAGGTGGTCACCAGCCTGCTGGTGATGAAGGGGGACGGAGACATCGAAGAACAGGCCGGCAGCTACTCCGATTGGGAAGCCCGCGGTGGGCAACTTTCGGCGATGATCGGCGCCGCTGGCACTTCTTCTCATACTGCCCCGGTAACGATGTCCACTGCCGACGAGGCCAAGGCCACGCCAAAATCAACACCAGATCACGAGGGCGATAGCGCACCGTCCCAGAAGAAAACCAAACTGAGTTACAAGGATCAACGGGAGCTGGACGCCCTACCTGCCGAAATCGAGTCTCTGGAAGCCCGCCACGCGGAGCTTCTTGAGCTCATTGCTCAGCCCGATTTTTATGACCAGTCACCCGACGACGTTGCTGCCACGTTGACCGCCGTCACCGAAACGGAGCAAGCGCTCGATCGCGCTCTGGAACGCCTGATCGAACTGGAAGGATGAGCGCAGCGGCGCTGCTCAAAGTGCCGAGTCAGAGTTCCGAGTCAGAGTAACGAATCAGAGCACCGAGGCGACCGCCTCGACCACCCGGCCTAGGTTATTGGTATT
>ERZ802824.306-NODE-306-length-27569-cov-21.4489_pt1 | contig 27569 bp, 24 predicted proteins | sample MGYA00345650_ERZ802824 | MGnify/ENA primary metagenome ERZ802824 (study PRJEB30503, sample SAMEA104212361) | marine metagenome | biome: Westerlies Biome; feature: [SRF] surface water layer (ENVO:00010504) within the epipelagic zone...; material: water... | reverse complement strand
CCAACCCAGCGTCGGGGTCAGTGCATCTGCAAATAGCAAATCGGCGCCGAGTTTCATGGCCTGTGCATAAAGGCTCAGCAGCTGTGCATTGTCGTAAAGCACTTTTTCAAAATGCGGAATCCGCCACTGGCGATCCTGTGCGTAGCGAAAGAAGCCACCGCCGAGATGATCGAAGACACCGCCCCGGGCGATTTGGGTCAACGTCGTCATCACCATTTCCAGCGAGTCTTTGTCTGTACCATCGTTGCGCCGCACGTAGGCCCAATGTTTAAGCAGACGATCGATGCTGCCAGGCATGGCGAACTTCATGCTTTGACCAAAGCCGCCTTCGGCAGAGTCAAACCGCTCGGCAAGGCCATCTCGGCAGGCGCTGATGAGAGCCGCGTCGGTCAACTCAGGGTCGAGCACTGGCGACGACAGCTGCTTGAGGGTATTGGACAACTTGTCCGCTTGGCTGGTCAGTTCTTCGCGTTTTTTGTCATACGCCTCGAACAGGCGCATGAGCAAATCTGCGAACCCTGGCTGGCCGTTTTGGGTCTGTGCTGGGAAGTAGGTGCCGGCAAAAAACGGCAGCAGGGTATGCGGGTCTAGAAACAAGTTGAGCGGCCAACCACCGCCGTGCTGCGTGAGTAACTGCATGGCGCTGAGATAGACTTTGTCCAGATCGGGCCGTTCCTCGCGGTCAACCTTGATGCAGCAAAAGTGCTGGTTAAGCACATCGGCCGTCACTGCGTCGTTGAAAGACTCCCGTGACATAATTTGGCACCAGTGCGATCCCGCGTAGCCAATGGAGAGAAATATCGGCCGATCCGCTGCGGCGGCCTCTGCCAGGGTGCTGTCGCTCCAAGGTTGCCAGTGTACGGGCTGCTGCGCATGTTGTTTGAGATACAGGCTACTCGCCTGCTGCAGATTGTTTTGCATGTTTGTCAGTGGTCTTACTAGTGGCGTCACGGCTGTGGGCGAGGTGCCTATGTTCGCATGATTGCAATACGATGTGAGTAACCTACCCACCGGCAAGAAAGCTCAGGGTGCTCATGCGTATTGTTGTAGAGTAGGCGCAGAGGACAACGTTATGGATTCGACAATCGACAAGCACGGATTTAGGCCCAACGTGGGCATCGTGCTGCTGCAAACGCCGCCAACACCAACAGCGGCTAGTCGGGTGCTGTGGGCCCGCCGTATTGGCGGCTACAACGCCTGGCAATTCCCTCAGGGCGGCATTCATGTTGGTGAATCGGCCGAGGATGCGGTCTACCGAGAGCTGCACGAGGAGATAGGCGTCGCCGCTGATGAGGTAACCATATTGGGTCAAACCAGCGATTGGCTGCGCTACCGTCTGCCTAAGCATATGCGTCGCAACAACTCGACGCCTGGCTTTGTGGGCCAAAAACAAAAGTGGTTTTTGCTGCAGCTGCACGCACCCGATGATGCGGTGCGGCTGGATTTGCATGCCAAGCCCGAATTCGATGATTGGCAGTGGGTGAGCTACTACTACCCCATCGGTCAGGTGGTGGAGTTCAAGCAGGAGGTGTATCGCAGGGCGCTGGTCGAGCTTGTTCAATACCTACCCAACGCATCGCGCAGCGCGGGACAGTCGGTAAATCAGGCGAACACGGGATAGCCTGCCATGCTGAACACGCTGCGAAATATCGTCCAAGACGTTGTCCAAGAGGGCGACTTCGCAGTCTCAGTGAAGCGGTTGGTTGCGCAGATTAAGGACGCCCTGGGCACCGAGGTGTGTTCGATTTATCTGGCTTCCTCTGCTGATGCGGGCTATCGGCTCGCAGCAACAGATGGATTGAATACCCAGCAAGTAGGCGAAGTGTTGTTGGCCCGGGACCAAGGCCTAGTAGGTCTGGTTGGCCGCCGGGCCGAACCGCTGAACCTCGAGTCTGCGCCAAGCCATCCCAACTTTCATTTTGTGCCAGAAATTGGTGAGGAACCTTTCAACGCGTTTCTCGGTGTGCCCATTCTCCATCAAGGCCGGGTTTTGGGCGTGCTGGTCGTGCAGCAGCGAGAGCCGCGCAAGTTCGATGAGTCTGAAGAAGCCTTTTTGGTCACTCTGTCCGCCCAGCTAGCCACCAGTGTTGCTCATGCCGAGGCGGTGGGAAGTTCCATGGTGGCGGACCCATCGATCAGCCCAATTGAAGATGGCCATTTCAAAGGCTTCGCCGGCGCGCCGGGCATCGGTATCGGCACCGGTGTAGTCATGCACCCGATTGCAGATTTAGATGCCGTGCCCAGTCGTCCTGCCGAAGATCTGGCCAGCGAACTGGCCCAGCTAGATCGTGCCATCGAAGCGGTTCGCAGCGACATACGTGGCCTCATCGAAAGCCTGCAAGCAAGCCTGCCCCAAGAAGAACTCGCGCTCTTTGATGCCTACTTACACATGCTCGACGACGGTGCCTTGGCCGGGGACGTGCGGGAAGAGATTCATCGTGGCGAATGGGCCCAAGGCGCGCTGCGCAAGGTCATACGTCAGCACACTCGTCGCTTTGAAGTCATGGACGACCCTTACTTACGAGAGCGCGGTACCGACGTCAAAGATCTCGGCGTCAGAGTGCTGGCCTATATGCAGCGCATCCGCGAGCAGCGCACCCAGTTTCCCGACAACACGATCTTGGTTGGCGAAGAAATAACCCCGGCAATGCTCGGCGCCATCCCCGCAGAACAGCTGGGTGGCGTGGTTTCGGTGGGTGGTTCAGGCAACTCTCATGTCGCGATACTGGCGCGAGCCATGGGTGTCCCTGCGGTGATGGGTGCACTGGATTTACCCACCTATGAACTAGAAGGCGCTGGCCTGATCGTTGATGGCCACTACGGCGACGTCTACACCCGCCCCAGCGCAGAGCGCCTCACCGAGAACAAACTCCTGCTGCAGCAGGAACAGGTTTTCGCTGAAGAGCTCAACGACCTGAAGGAGCTGCCCGGTGTGACCCGAGACGGATGGCAAGTGCATCTCTGGGTGAATATCGGCCTGACCGGCGACATAACGCGGTCGCTGGATCGTGGCGCCGAGGGTATTGGCCTGTTCCGTACCGAAGTACCCTTCATGAGCCAAGATCGATTCCCGACGGAGCTGGAACAAAGAGCCCTGTATCGAGAGCATATGGAAGCCTTCGAGCCTCGGCCGGTGACCATGCGCACGCTGGATATTGGCGGCGACAAAGCGCTGTCTTATTTCCCCATTCAAGAAGAAAACCCGTTTTTGGGCTGGCGCGGCATACGCGTGACCTTAGATCACCCGGAAATCTTTTTGGTGCAGGTGCGCGCCATGCTAAAGGCCAACGAAGGTCTGCGCGGCGATTTGCGCATCATGCTGCCGATGATTTCGAGTCTTACAGAGTTTCGTCGCGCCAAGGGGCTGATCGATCAGGCGTATGCCGAGGTCATCGAAGAGGGCGTGCAGGTTAAGCGGCCGCAAATAGGCGTGCTCATCGAAGTGCCCGCCGCGGTGTATCAAGCGCGGCTGCTGGCCAGGGAAGCCGACTTCATGGCGGTGGGGTCCAATGACCTCACCCAATACTTGCTGGCGGTAGATCGCAACAATCCCCGAGTGGCCGACCTCTACCAAGAAGTGCACCCGGCGGTCATTATGGCCCTTCGCGAAGTTGCGCGAGCCGTGCACGCCGAAGAGAAACCGTTAGGTATTTGTGGCGAACTGGCAGGTACACCAGCCGGGGCGATTTTGCTGATGGCCATGGGCTATCACGTACTTTCCATGAACGCCACGCACTTGCTGCGCGTGAAATGGGTTATACGCAACATCAAACGCAGTGATGCCCGCCGCATGCTCGCGCGGGTGCTGCGCATGGATACCGCAGAAGAGGTTGCGCCCTTTCTCAACAAAGAAATGGTTCGCCTAGGGCTGAGCAAGGTGATGCCCGCGCGTTCAACCACCCAGTCGCTCTAAACCGCCTACACGGCCTTCGATAGACCGCCATCCATATTGATCGCACAGCCGGTCAGATAAGAAGCGCGTTCACTAGCCAAGAATAACGCCAAGTCTGCGGCTTCTGCCGCTCGCCCCATGCGCTGCATGGGCAGGCGGGCGCCTGCCTTGGTAATGAACTGCTCGAGTGATAACTCACTGTCGCTGGCGGCGTGTTGGCGCCGAATCTGATCGCTCTCAATAAAGCCAATAAGCATGGCGTTCACCAAAATGTTGTCGGCGGCACCTTCGGCGCTGAGCACCTTGGTCAGCGCCATGCCCGCCGCCCGGGAAATCGACGTTGGCGCGGTGCCTGCGTCGGGCAGCTTGGCATAGACGTTGAGCAGGTTAATCACTCGGCCCCACTTTTGCTCTGCCATGGCTGGCCATACCAAGCGCGTCAGCCGTACCGCGGCCATCAGTTTCAAATCTAGATCTGCCTGCCACTCGTCGTCGGTAATCTTCAGGAAGGGTTTGGCCGCCGATTGGCCGGCGTTATTCACCAGTATGTCGACGCTACCAAGGGTCTCGACCACTTGGGCATGAGTGGTTTGGATCGCTGCTGGATCGGTGACATCACAGACGAAGCTAGCGACCGCTGCGCTGGCCGCGTACTCACCCGCAAGCGCCATGGCGCGGATTTGCGCTTCCGCTTCATGCAAATCGTCAGCGCCTCGGGCCAGTAGCGCAACCTTGGCGCCGTGGCTGACATAGGCCTTCGCCATCGCCAGCCCCAAACCCTTACTGCCGCCGGTGATCAGTGCGACGCGTCCGTTCAGTGATGTATCCAAAATGTTCTCCCTAGTCATGGCCAATACCGCGATGACAGAATAGCCCCAACGAGAACAAACATCAGGGGATTCACCATGCTCGACCTTCACTACTGGCCAACGCCCAATGGTAAGAAAGTCACCATTCAGCTCGAGGAATGTGGTCTCGATTACAACGTGATCGAATGCAACATCGGCAAGGGTGATCAATTCACTGAGGAGTTTTTAGCGATCAACCCCAACACGCGGATGCCGGCCTTGGTAGATCACGCCCCAGCCGATGGCCAGGGGCCTCTGTCGGTTTTTGAGTCCGGCGCCATCATGCTCTACATCGCAGAAAAAACCGGTCAGTTCATGCCAAGCGATCCAAGAGGCAAATATGAGGTCGTGCAGTGGGTCATGTGGCAGATGGCCAATCAAGGGCCGAAGAGTGGCGAGTGTGGACACTTTCGTCGCCTCGGTGACGATGCTGGCGACCAAACCTACGCCATTACGCGCTTTACCGATGAGGTGAACCGCTTCTATGGGGTCCTCAACAACAAGCTCTATAACCAGCGCTACCTGTGCGGAGACGAATACACCATCGCCGACATGATCTGCTATCCGTGGACCATCAACTGGGAGGGGCAGGGCCAAGACATAGGCGAATTCAAATACTTCAAACGTTGGTTTGATGAACTGGGCCAGCGACCGGCCGTGCAGCGTGGTATGGCAGTGGGTGCGCAGATGCAGAACGACTACGCCAAACTGCCCAAGGAAGAGATCGCCGCACTGCGCGCGCTGCTCTACAACCAGCGGGCGAGACCAGCGCCGCAAACAGGCGGTCTCGAGTCGTGATAGCCTGCGCTTAACCGTCTAACAACTTCTATTGGGGGAAATTCATGCAGGCCATCAAGTCGATTGAAGCGCTCGAGGCCCACTACGGAGCAGTATCACCACTGGCCATAAGCAAGGTGTGTGAGCACATCACACCGCTTTATCAGCGCTGGATTGACGCCTCACGCTTTATGATCTTATCGACGGTCGGGCCCAGTGGCACCGACGCCAGCCCCCGCGGCGACAGCGATGAGGTGGTGCGTATTGTCGACGCAAAAACCCTTTGGCTGCCGGACTGGAAAGGCAACAACCGCCTCGATTCCCTCAAAAACATTGTCGAAGACGGCCGCGTTAGTGCGATGTTCATGGTGTCCGGCTCTGACACCGTGGTACGCATCAATGGCGAAGCCATCGTCACCGCAGACGATGTCGTCACCGGCGCATTTGAGCGCGACGGCAAGTTGCCCTGCACGGTGACGGTAATCACGGTGGGGGAGGTGTATTTCCAGTGTGCCAAGGCACTGATGCGTTCAGGCCTGTGGCAGGCAGGTGATGCCAGCGCGGCACTGCCCACCGCAGGCGAGTTTTTGCAGGAGCAAGCGCCAGAATTTGCAGCCGCAAGTTATGACGACGGCTATCCACAATACGCTAAGGAGCGTCTTTGGTAGGCGAGCTAGTTTGCTCGATGTTGTCGCTCTCATAATCCAGCGTCATCTGCCGCACGTCGCGCACGGTTAAAACCAGCAGGGTTGGCACAATAACTAAAGCCGCGGCGATCAATAGGGTCGAGCGATGCCCCAGCGTTTCGTACAGCATGCCGAATATCACGATCCCCAAGGGGGCCAAGGCGATAGACCCCAGATGATCGTAGGCCGCGACGCGAGAGAGCATGTTCGCGGGCACCTTTTGCTGCAGCGTCGTGTACCAAAACACACCGAAAATTTGCCCAGTGAGCCCAGTGATGACGGCGGCAATCGCGACAAGGGCCACGGTCAGTGGTACGGCTAGCGCAAGGGGCACCAAGGCAAAAAACAATACGCAGAAAGTGGCCACATACATGGGGTGTCGTGGCCGCAGCTGCATGCCAATCAATCCACCAAGCAACGTGCCGATGCCATGTGCGGAGGCAATAAAGCCCCAATCTGTCGCACCTCCCATATGGTCTCGTGACACCGCCGGGCCAAGCAGGCCAAAGACCGCCTCTCCCGCCGCGACGATCAGTGAGAACTGCAGGACCATGGCCCAAAGCCAAGTATGTCGCGTAAATTCTCGCCAGCCTAAACGCAGATCCTGCAGCACCGATTGCGGCTCGGTCTTTTCTTGTGCCACTGGCCGCAAGCTCAAGATCAACAGTGCAGACAGGCCGAAACTCAAGCCGTCGATCAATAAGGTGAATCCCGCGCCAAGAGTTGCCACCAGCACGCCGCCTAAGGCAGCGCCACCGGCAAAGGCGCTGTTGCGCGCGATGCCCAGCAAGGCGTTGGTGGACTGCAGCTCTGCCTTGCGCACCAACTGGGTAATCATTCCCATGGCCGCCGGCGCGTGCAGGGCCATGGCCATACCGTTGACCAGCATGCCCAGCGTGAGTAGTGGCACCGTGGCGTTACCCGATAAGAACAACCAGGCGATGGTGCATTGGGCCGCCATGGCGGTGAGTTCAGCGAGGACGATAACCCTCTGCCGTGACGTGCGGTCGGCGATCACACCGCCGAGCAAAAGCACGACGATGGCCGCAGCCGTGGGGGCGGCGATGACAAAGGCAGCGTCCGCTGCGGAGCCGGTTAATTCGAGTACGCCAAAGGCCATGGCAATGGGCGCCATGGCGGTGCCGGTATAGGTCACCAAGTAAGCGACGAACAGTCGATTGACGTTGGGGCTTTTCAGCAGGCGCAAGCCTTGGGCGATATGATTCGAAGCCATCGTGTCTCTCCAGAGCAGGAGCGGACTTTACGCTGGCAGATGTCCGCTTGGGCGCCGATACCCTCGGCGACGGTTAGCTTTGTGCGGAAGTGTCGATTGCTTCAACTGCGAAATCGTATTCAACCTTGGGGCCGCTGACCCCATCGGGCAAATAGGTTTGTTCCGCAAAGTAGATCTGCTCTCGCCCCATGCGCACAACCGTGCTGGCGCGAGTCCCATAGTTGCTGTCGCAGATAAAGCACGAGCTTAGGTGGCGCTCGACCTCTACCGGTCTGCCGCGATCAGGCAGGCGTTGATCGTCGGGCTTTGCTTGGTCGTTGAGCAGGTTGATGAATTCAACGTTGTCGTGACCGCCGTCAGCGAGCTCTCCTAACCGACGGGCGCCATCCACACATTTCGGCCACGCCGCGCCCAGTTCGGCATTGCTGAGGCCATAGTCGCCTGCGGGCAGTAAGCGACTGCGCGGCTGATCGGGCTGGGAGACATTGGTGGTGTAGAGCAGACGCGCGCCATCAAACAGCAGTAAGTTGTATCCCGCGTACTGATCCGCCTTGATGCTCAGCGCATAATCCTTCACCGACTGGCTGCCGGCCAAAAAACCGAGCACCAGTTCGCCGCGCGATTTTGGCCACGTCGCTGCGCCGTCTTGGGTGAAATTGGTCAGCGCCGCAAAGCGCCCTTGGCGAGAACAGCCAAGCCAAGTACCACCGGCGACCAAGTCTTGGCCGGCTAAAATATTGGGTTGGTCTGCCCAAAACTGCGCACCGCCGCTTGCCCGCTGATGAAATTCATCGCGATTGGCCGCGACCAGCAAGGGCTCGGCGGTCTGGGGCCGAAAACGAAACAGGATCAAGCACATAAAACGCGAACTGGCTGACAAAGAAGCCGGCGAGTGTAGCAGGACTTTGCGTTATCCTGCGGCCCAAGTTTCCAGTCGCCAGCAGCCATGCACTACCCGATCATCGATCCCATCATTGTCTCCATCGGCCCGCTGGCGCTGCGTTGGTATGGTCTTACCTGGTTGATTGGATTTGCCGCTGTATACCTGCTCGGTCAATGGCGTATCAACAACCGGCCAGACTTGCTAAACGCGCGCTGGGATGCAGAACAGCTATCGGACTTGGTGTTTTACGGTGCCATGGGTGCGGTGCTGGGCGGTCGCATCGGTTACGCCTTTTTCTACGGATTCGAACGATTAGCCGCAGACCCCCTGTACTTGTTCCGTATTTGGGAAGGCGGCATGTCATTCCACGGCGGTTTTCTTGGCGTGCTGGTCGCCATGGTGATATTCGGTCGGCGGTACGACAAAGACTTCCTCACCGTTACCGATTTTCTGGCCCCGCTGTGTCCCATCGGTTTGGGTTCTGTGCGCATCGGCAACTTCATCAATATGGAGCTGCCGGGCCGAGTAACCGAGAGTAGTTTCGGTCTGGTCTTTCAGTGCCAAGCGGTGCGTGAGTTAAATCCCATGTGCTTTGGAGCTTGGGAAAATGTCGCAAGGCATCCTTCGTCTTTGTACCAAGCGGCCACCGAGGGGGCCCTGCTGTTCGTGCTGCTTTGGTGGCTGTCCATGAAACCGCGAGGCAAGGGCGTGCTGTCGGGAGCCTTTTTACTGGGCTATGGCTGCTTTCGATTTTCTACGGAATTTTTGCGCTCGCCAGATGCACATATTGGGTTCGTGCTGTTCGAATTCATCAGCATGGGCCAGTTGCTGTCGCTGCCCATGATCATCGCTGGTCTGTGGCTGCTTTATTGGGCCAGCGCCCAAGCCAACACCGCGAAAACAGCGGGTTAAGCGCAAGCCAACAAGATCTCATCGCTCAGCCAAAACATGACTGGTAACATTGTCTGCTGCACAGTGAAGGCAATGGACATGCAACAGTATCTGGACCTGATGCGCCACGTTCGCGACAACGGTACCTTCAAAGCCGACCGCACGGGCACCGGTACCTACAGCGTTTTTGGTCATCAAATGCGTTTCGACCTTGCCGCCGGGTTTCCCTTGGTTACCAGTAAAAAGATGTTTCTGAAGGGCATCATTCACGAGCTGCTGTGGTTTTTGTCTGGCTCCACCAACATCTCCTACCTCACCGATCACAACGTGCACATCTGGGATGAGTGGGCAGACGAGCACGGCGAGTTGGGCCCTGTTTATGGTTCGCAGTGGCGCTCTTGGCCTGGCCCTGATGGCAGTACGATTGATCAAATCGAGACGCTGGTCGCAGGCATACGCAGCAACCCCGACAGTCGTCGGCATATTGTCAGCGCTTGGAATGTTGCCGAGGTGAACAATATGGCACTGCCGCCCTGCCATACGCTGTTTCAGTTCTACGTTGCCGACGGCAAGCTGTCCTGCCAGCTGTATCAGCGCAGCGCCGACATATTTCTTGGGGTGCCGTTTAACATCGCCTCTTATGCGCTGCTCACCATGATGATCGCCCAAGTCTGCGACTTGGAGCTGGGCGACTTTGTGCACACCATGGGCGATGCTCACCTCTACACGAACCATCTGGAACAGACAGATTTACAGCTCTCGCGCAGTCCACTGCCGCTGCCGCAAATTCGCCTGAACCCCACGGTGAAAGACATCTTCGGCTTTGCCTATGAAGATTTTGAACTCGTCGGCTATGAGTGCCACAGCGGTATCAAGGCACCCATCGCGGTCTGAATCAGGACAAAGACATGCAGCTATCACTGATATGGGCCATGGCTGAAAATCGAGTCATCGGTCGCGATAACTCACTGCCTTGGCGGCTACCCAATGACATGCGCCACTTTATGAAAACGACCATGGGTCGTCCGGTAATCATGGGCCGCAAAACCTTCGAGTCGATGAAGGCGCCGTTGCCGGGCCGAACGAACATCGTGCTCACGCAAAATGCTCAGTGGCAGCGTGAAGGCGTGCAGGTTGTCACCACGCTTGACGAAGCCATTGCACTGGCAGAGAGCCAATGCGTCATCGACGGCGTGGATGAGGTGATGATCATTGGTGGCGCGCAAATTTATGCGCTAGCCCTGCCCATTGCGGATCGACTGTACGTGACCACGGTGCACGCGGAACCCGCAGGGGATGTCTTCTTCCCGCGTTTCGACCTGCAGCCTTGGCGTGTTGTCGCCGAAGAGCGATGTGAGGCCGATGAGCGCCACAGTAGCGCCTACACGTTTCAAACCCTCGAGCGCGGGTCTTAACAGGCTCAAACGCCATGTCTGCTGAGTCGATTGCTAACGGCAAACTGGCACTGTGCGTGAACCCAATGTCCGGGCGCGATGTGCGTCGGTTAGCCGCCCGGGCCACCAACATGACCCACGAGGCCAAACGCGACATCGTAGCGAGAGTGGCCGCTGGTGCCGACGCGGTAGGCGTGACAGACATCTATATTGCCCGCGAGCCATTTCGCATTGCCGAGGGTGCGCTGGAGCTGATGCAGCTGCAGGCCAACGTACACATCATCGATATACCGCTCACCAATACTGCCCAAGACACCGCTCAAGCCATGCAGCGGTTCAAAGCCGCAGGTTGTCATACGGTGGTGTCGCTGGGAGGCGATGGCACCAATCGGGCCTTGGTCAGCGCCGACAGCGACATTGATCTGGTACCGATTTCTACTGGCACCAATAATGTGTTTCCTGCGCTTATGGAGCCGACGTTAGGCGGCATGGTGGCCGGTCTCAACGCCTTGGGAAAAACCGCCAACATGCCCGAGGAGTTGCGAGCGCGAGCCAAGGTCCTGCATCTGCAAACACCGACGCAAACCGACATTGGACTCATCGACGTAGTGCTGCTGCGCAACGACCATGTGGGCAATATGCTGCCCTTTGACGCTGATCGCCTCGATAGCATGTTGCTAACCCGTGCAGAACCCAATTCAGTAGGCATGTCCCCCATCGGCGGCTTTATCGCCCCGGTTTATGCCGAAGACGACTGCGGTTTGTGGGTACAAATGGGCGGCCAAGGACAACAAGTTCGAGCGCCGCTCTCCCCCGGGCACTTTCGCGACGTCTTCGTGCGGCAGACTCAACGCACCGCCTTTGACGAAACTCATACTTTCTACGGACCGGGTGTGATCGCTCTGGACGGTGATCGAGACCACAGCCTACAGGCAGGCGAGCAAGCATCGGTGACTCTGCGTCGTGATGGCCCTCGCATCCTCGATGTTGAGGGCATCATGCGTTGGGCAGTGGGAGCGGGTATGATGGCGTCCGCCGCAAATGCCGACCCTTAAACGGTATGAGCGTTATCCGAAGGTGACCAGATGATCGTAAAACCCCGTATCCGCGGCTTCATATGCACGACAGCCCACCCCCTAGGCTGCGCCGCCCACGTTGACCAACAAATCGACTATGTCACTGAGCACAGTGAAGCCAGCAGCGGCGCTTTTCAAAACGTTTTGGTGCTTGGTTGCTCGGGTGGTTATGGCCTCGCCAGCAGGATCGTCGCGGGCTTTGGTTGTGGGGCAGCTACCCTCGGGGTGTCCTTTGAAAAAGCGCCGACACAAAGCAAGACCGCCTCTGCAGGTTGGTACAACAACAAAGCCTTTGAGGCACGCGCCGCGCAGCAAGGTCTTTATGCCAAAACCCTCGACGGCGATGCTTTTTCTGACGCCATGCGTGAGCAGGTGTTGGAGACCATCAAGGCTGACCTCGGCCAAATCGATCTGGTGGTTTACAGCCTCGCCTCACCGGTACGCCAGCATCCTAAAACCGAGGTGCTGCACCGCTCCAGCATCAAACCGCTGGGTGAAGTGCTAGATATCAAGACAGTGCATGTGGAAAAAGGCGAAGTCTCCAATGTGGCCCTAGAGCCGGCCACAGAGCAGGAAATCGCTGACACCGTCACAGTCATGGGCGGCGAAGATTGGCAGTATTGGATCGACGCGCTGCTGGCGGCAGACTTGCTGGCACCCAAGGCCAAAACCGTCGCCTATACCTACATTGGCAGCGAACTGACCTGGCCCATTTATTGGGAAGGCACGTTGGGTAAGGCCAAGGCAGACCTCGACCGAGCCAGCGGTGAAATTCAACAAAAACTCCAGAGCATTGGTGGTGACGCGCGGGTAGCGGTGCTTAAAGCCATTGTCAGTCAGGCCAGTGCCGCCATTCCCGTTGTGCCGCTTTATGCAGCTTTGCTGTTTCAAGTAATGAAAGAGCAGGGCAGTCACGAAGAATGCATCGAGCATATTGACCGACTCTTTGTGTCACAGCTGCTCACTGGCACCAGCATGCGTCTGGATGATAGCGGTCGCATTCGCGTCGATGATTTAGAACTCGCAGAACCCGTGCAAGCAGAGGTAAAACGTCGCTGGCCCTTGGTAGACACCGATAACCTACCGCAGCTGGGCGACCTCGCCGGATTTCGCGCTGATTTTCTGAAGATATTCGGTTTCGGGATTGATGGCGTCGACTACGACGCCGACGTCGACCCCCAACGCATTAGCTGAGCTGCGCCGCCGCATTACTGTTAAGGAAGCAGATGGAAAAAGTCTTCTTGCAAGCCTGCCGAGGTGAACAAACCTCGCATACACCCATATGGCTGAATCGTCAGGCGGGGCGCTATATGCCCGAATATCACCAAGTGAAAGGCGACTTGCCAAGCTTGGAGTTTTTTAAAAACCCCGAGCGAGCGGCGAAAGCCACGCTCGATGCCCAGCGCATTCTTGGCGTTGACGCGGCCATCATGTTCGCTGACCTGCTACCCATTTTGGAGCCCATGGGTCTTGAGCTGGAATACGTCGTGGGCCAAGGCCCGGTATTTGCCAACCCCATTCGCAGCGCAGCAGATGTGGCCAACTTGGCGACCGCGCCGGCCATCGAGCACACCCCATACATTGCCGATACCGTGCGGTGCATCAATGAAGGCTTACCGAACGATATCGCGCTGATTGGTTTTGCGGGGGCGCCCTTTACCTTGGCGTCCTATGCCATCGAAGGTAAGGGCTCGCGCAACTATGTGTTCGTGAAAAAAATGATGTACGAAGCCCCCGAGCTTTGGCACGCACTCATGACTAAGCTTACGGGCCAGCTTGCTAGCTATTTGCAGCTGCAAATCAGCGCTGGAGTCGAAGCTGTGCAACTGTTCGACACTTGGGTCGGCAATCTATCGATCTACGACTACCGCACCTATGTCGAGCCGCACTTAAAGACACTGGTTGATGCCCTCGCTGGTACGGTGCCGGTAATCTACTTTGGCACCGGCAACTATCATCTGTTGCCCGCAGTGTCGCAGCTGAATATCGACGTGCTCGCCTTTGACTGGCGCACGCCGCTGAAACCCACGTGGGATCAACTAGGCTGCACAGCGGTGCAGGGTAATCTCGACCCCATCGTGCTGTGCGCTGACCAAGCAGCAGTCGCCTCTCAGTCCCAATGGCTGCTCGATCAAGTGGATGGTCGACCCGGTCACATCTTTAACTTAGGCCACGGCATCATTCCCGAAACCCCTGTCGATAATGTTAAGTTCCTCGTCGACTTTGTGCATGAGCAAAGCAGTCGTTAGGTAGCCCGCCAGAAATCGGTAGGCTACAGGGCGCTGCCAGATTGTTCGGTAAGGACTGGGAGGGATGATGATGAGTTGGCTGATTCGAGGCTTAGGCGCCTTCTTTGCATTAATCGTTGTCTATCTGGCCCTAATGTTCGGTGCCTCGGAGAGCGGTGAGGTGGTCGAACTCATCACCCAAGACGCCAACGGTGAGCAAGTCACCACACGCCTCTGGGTTGCCGATCATGACGGTGCTATGTGGCTACGGGCAGACTTGGGTTCTGGGTGGTATCAGCGCTTGGTGCAGCACGATGCGCAGCGGCCCGCGACTTTGCTGCGCGGCGATGCGACATACTTGATAACGAGCACCTCTTACCCCGAGATGGTCAAAACCCTCGACGCGTTGATGGCAAGTAAATACGGGCTTGGTGACACCATTGTTGGCGCACTGGGTGGCGGTGCATCGGCAACCGGTATAGCGGTCAAAGTGCAACTCATCGACTGACCACCACGGATATCGCTCACCGGTAGAGTAGCGACCTTCTCGTCGAATACCTTGCAATTTGTACAATAATAGTACAATTTGCAAGGTATGATCCAGCGCCAGCTCCTACAACGCCTAAAACAGAGCCTCTCGCGGGCACCGGCAGTGGCCCTACTGGGTGCTCGGCAAGTGGGTAAAACCACACTCGCTCGATCCTTGGTGGAATCCCTTGACGCCACCTACTTAGACCTGGAATCCCAAGAAGACCTGCTCAAGCTGTCAGATGCGGGCGCCTATTTGCGCGCTCAATCAGGGAAGCTGGTAGTACTCGACGAAATTCAGCGCGCCCCAGAAATTTTTGCTGTGTTGCGCGGAGTCATTGATGAGGGGCGGCGCCAATCTTTAACGCAGCAGGCCAATGGCCAGTTTTTGTTGCTCGGTTCTGCGTCGATGCAATTGTTGCAACAGTCTTCACAGAGTCTGGCTGGGCGCATCGGCTATCTTGAGATGACGGGTTTGAATGTGCTGGAGGTTGGTGGTGGCCAAACGCCGCAGCAGGGCCTTTGGCTTCGTGGCGGTTTTCCCGGTAGCTACCTTGCGGGCAGTGATGATGCCGCCATGGACTGGCTGGAAAATTTGATTCGAAGCTATCTAGAGCGCGATGTCCCACTGTTGGGTTTTAGGGTGCCAGCCGCTCGCTTGCGTCGCCTGTGGACGATGCTTGCCCATCTGCAAGGTGAGCCGGTCAATGTAAGCACGTTAGCGGCAAACCTTGAGGTGCAGCGCGCTGCGGTAAATCAGTATCTCGATATTTTGGTGCAACTACTTTTGGTTCGGCGGCTTCCGCCATGGCACGCGAACGTTAAGAAACGGTTGGTTAAAGCGCCTCGCTACTACGTACGCGACAGCGGACTTCAGCATCGATTACTGGCCATCGAAACTCATGACGATCTGCTCTCTAACCCAGTATTGGGCAAAAGCTGGGAAGGCTTTGTCATAGAGAACATTCATTCGGTTTTGCCGCAGCGCACTGCGAGTTACTTTTATCGAACAGCCGCCAGGGCGGAGGTTGATTTGGTGTTGAAGCTGTCGTCGACCCAGGTTTGGGCTGTTGAGATCAAACATGGTCATACACCAACGCTGAGCAAACACTTTGATCGCGCGTGTTCAGACATTGGGGCAACGCATAAATATGTGGTGTATGGCGGCGACGATGAATTTACCGTCGGGCAGAACACGACCGTCATTTCATTAAGCAAGTTAATGGCGAAACTACAGCTCGAGTCTTACAGCGCAAAGTCCGCCGGTGGTGCGTAATCCCGAGGCAGACGGTTTTTCTCATTACGATCTGCAATCAACAGGCCTTGCTTGGCTAATGCTTTAAACAGTACCGGCTCTGCTGAGATCGGCCAGCCTTCTGCGGCCAAATCCCAGCATGTCGCGCAGACCTTGATGCGATAGGCCGCCACTAGGCGACGCGCGTCGGCTTGTTCACATAGGGCGCAGGTAGCGTCCACAGCGAGGTCTAGCCTAGATATTTGTCGGTGACCGCGCCTTCGCTAGCAGAGCTGACCAGGGTCGCATATTTTGCCAGCGTGCCGCGCTGGGTGTAGGCATCAGGTGCCTGCCACTTGGCCTTGCGGGCGGCGAGTTCTTCATCGCTCACGTGTAGATTCACTTCTGCATTTTCGGCATCCACCGTGATGGTGTCACCGTCTTGCACCAAGGCGATGGGGCCGCCTAGGTGTGCCTCTGGGGTCACATGACCGATCACAAAACCGTGGGAGCCACCGGAGAACCTGCCGTCGGTGAGCAAGGCCACGTCTTGCGACAGACCGCGACCGTTAATGGCACTAGTGGGGCTGAGCATTTCGCGCATGCCCGGACCGCCCTTGGGTCCCTCATACCGCACAATGACTACGTCGCCCTTGACCACCGTGCCATCCATGATCGCTGCCATGGCAGCTTCTTCCCCGTGGAAGCAGCGGGCGGAGCCAGTAAACGTCAGACCTTCGTGGCCGGTAATTTTGGCCACCGCGCCCTCTGGTGCAAGATTGCCGCGCAATACCACTAGGTGGCTGTCTTTCTTAATGGGGTTCGACAGTGGTCGAATGATCTTTTGACCCTCTGGGTAGTCGGCGACGTCGGCCAGGTTTTCCGCCATGGTCTTGCCGGTGACCGTCATGCAGTCGCCGTGCAGTAGTCCTGCGTTCAGCAGGGTTTTCATCAGCGGCAAGATGCCGCCAATTTCAATCAACTCGCTCATGGCGTACACGCCCGCGGGCCGCATGTCGGCGAGCACCGGTACGCGCTGGCCCACGCGGCTGAAGTCGTCAATGCTCAGCGGGATGTTCGCCGCATGGGCGATGGCCAATAGGTGCAGTACTGCGTTGGTGGAACCTTCAAGCGCAATGGTGAGGGTAATGGCGTTTTCGAAAGCCTCGCGGCTCAAGATGTCGCTGGGCTTCAGGCCCAGCTTGATGAGGTTGCGCACCGCAGCACCCGCGTTATAGCTGTCCTGTTTTTTGTCTTGGCTGACAGCGTTTTGTGCGGAGCTGCCCGGCAGCGAGAGGCCCAGTGCTTCCATGGAAGAGGCCATGGTGTTGGCGGTATACATGCCGCCGCATGAACCCGGACCGGGGATGGCGGTGGCTTCAACGTCCTTCAATTCAATATCTGAGACGTTGCCCGCCGCATGACCGCCCACGGCCTCGAACACTGAGACAATGTCGCGTCGTTCTTTGCCGGGCAGTATGGTGCCGCCGTAAACGAAAACGCTAGGCCGATCCATGCGCGCCATGGCGATGCCGCAGGCGGGCATATTCTTGTCGCAGCCGCCGATGGCCACAAAACCATCAAAGCCCTGGGCACCGACGACGGTTTCAATGGAGTCTGCGATCACCTCACGAGACACCAGCGAGTAGCGCATACCCGGTGTACCCATGGAAATGCCGTCCGATACCGTGATGGTGTTGAACAGTACAGACTTCGCGCCGGCCTCATCTGCGCCCATGGCCGCAGCCTCGGCGAGCTCGTTAATGTGCATGTTGCAGGGGGTCACCATGCTCCACGTGGAGGCGATGCCCACTTGCGGCTTACTGAAATCCTCCGGCTTGAATCCCGTGGGATACAGCATGGCCCGACTTGGGGCTTGTTCAACTCCGTCGACGACAATGGAGCTATAGGGACGTTCGTTAGCCATTTCCTTTCCTTAGATGACGAGGGAAAAATTCCAAAAGGCGATCAGCCCAGCGATTTCAGCAGCACTTTAGAACCGCGCTGCCAGTTGTAAAGCGATTGTTTGGTGTTCGGCAGATCTTCGACGTTGGCATCGGCAAACCCTTGCTCAATAAACCATTCCTGAGTTTGGGTGGTCAGTGCAAACAGAGTCTTGGCCCCCAACTGCGCAGCCTTGGCTTGCGCGGCATCGAGTAGGTTGGCGCCAATGGCCACACCGGCATTGCCGCGACGATACAAATCGCTCACCGCCACACAGGCCAGTTCGGCCTGCAGATCATGGGGGTAGACGGCGCAACAACCGACAACGACGCCGTCCACCTCGGCAACCAAAAAGTGTTCAATCTCTTGCTCGAGTCGATCCCGAGAGCGCCTGACCAGTGCGCCGCTTTCCTCCAGCGGCCGGATGATTTCCACGATGTCACCGACGTCGTTGAGCGTCGCCGCACGCACCGGATGGCGTTGCTCCTCTACAAGCTGAGTGCCTACACCTTCGGCGGTGAAGAGTTCCTGCAGCAGCCCGCCATCGGTGGCAAAGGAGATTTGATGCGCCTTCGTGACTCCAGCGCGAACTGCACGTGCCATGGCGAGAAAGCGCTGGGCGGAACCTTGGGACAGATCGCCCAGATAGTCTTCCAGTGTGCTTGGCGTCACGGTGCTTTCGCGTTGGCCTTGGGTGTTTTGCAGATGCTCTATCTCATCAAAGAAGATGAGCTTGTCGGCCTGCAAGGCGATGCTGATATCGGCTGCCAGCTCTTCGGAGGCCAAATTAAAGGCCTGTCCAGAATTGGAAAATCCCAGCGGTGATTGCAGCACCAAGTTATGGGCGCTGAGTAGGTTAGCGATGCGCGGGCTGTCCAAGCTTCGCAGCTGGCCGGTCAGCAGATGGTCAATGCCATCGAGTACGCCCAGGGGCTTGGCGGTAACAAAGTTGCCCGATACCACGCTGATGTCCACATTATGCAGCGGCGTATTCGGCAGTCCGGTGGAGAACAGCCCTTCGATCTGGCTGCGCAGCAAACCGTAAACACCCGTCACCTTGGACATATCATGCGGTTCGGTGATGCGTCGATGATTGTGAATTTTAGACTCCGGCAGGGCCTCATCGAGCTGTGGCCGGCCGCCGTGCACCAGTACCAACTGCACGCCAAGCACGTGCAGTAAGGCCAAGTCGTGCACGATGTTGGTCACATTGGTATGCGCCAATGCGTCGCCACCCAGATACACCACAAAGGTTTTGCCGCGATGCGCGCTGATGTAGGGCGTAGACCCACGAAACCACTGAGAATAATCGTTAGTTTCCATGATCAGCTTAAGCAGAATTTCTGAATGACGTGTCGCAAGGCATCGGTTGCTGGTGCCAACTGCGCCTTGTCTAGATATTCATTGGGCTGGTGTGCTTGGTCGATGCTGCCTGGCCCCCACACCACGGTCTCCATACCCAGGGTTTGCATGAAGTGCGCCTCGGTACCGAATGCGACGGTGCCGGGTTGGTTGCCGCTCAAACGGCTTAGCGTGCCCAGCAACTCGCCGTCTGGATTTGATTGAAACGGCGGAATAGGGGGGTAGGCTTTGTGTAGCTGCAGGCTCACGCCGGTGTTCGCAACCACGGCCTTAATGCGGCGCTCCAGCGCCTCGTGAATGGCTTCGCTGTCCATACCGGGCAGTAAGCGCAGGTCGATTTGCAGTGCCGCGTGGCCGCAAATGCGATTGGGATTATCGCCAGCACGCATGCAGCCAAGGTTCATGGTGGGCACGTTCACCGCAAAGGCATCGTTTTGGTGGCTCGCGGCCAGTTCTTCTCGTAGAGCGATTAGCTCGCTCATGACACAGTGCATGGCATCCAGCGCGTTGGCACCTAGGCTTGGGTCAGAAGAATGCCCGGATGCGCCTTCAAGCTTGATCGTCATCATGCTGATGCCCTTATGGGCAAAAATCGGCTGCATGGCCGTTGGCTCGCCAATAATGGCGTAGTCGGCCTTGGGTCTGCCACATTCCAACAGGTAACGGCTGCCAGCCATGGATGACTCCTCATCCGACGTCGCCACAATGGTCAGCGGTGCGCTGAGTTGTTGCTTGGCAAAGGTGGCCGCGGCCTCGATGGCGACGGGGAAAAAGCCCTTCATGTCGCAACTGCCAAGGCCGTAGTACCGGTCTTGATGATCTTTGATCGTAAACGGGTCTGACTGCCACAGTGCTTCATCAAAGGGCACTGTGTCGGTATGGCCCGCCAGCACCAAGCCCCCCATGCCATCATTTATTTCACCGCCAAGGGTTGCAATCAAATTGGCCTTATCAGGCCGGTTCGGCAGCGGCATGATTTCTGTGCGAAAACCCAGATCGTTCAGCCAGTTCGCCAGATGTTCGATCACGCGCAGATTGCTGCGGTCGATATCAGGCGATGTCGAGCTGACAGAAGGCTCTGCCACCAATTGGGTGAGCATGTCGGGAAACGATGGGAGCACGGAAATGTCCTGTTAAAACAGCCGGCTATTGTATGCCTAACCCTTGCGGTAAAACGAGTCCTCGCCGTTTGGGCGAGTTTTGAAGCGACGGTGCATCCACAAATACTGGTCGGGCACTTGGCGCAGCGAAGTCTCCAGCAGTTGGTTGAGCCGAGTGGCATCGGCTTGCAAATCGCCTTGGGCAAAATCGTCGAGCACAGGGCTGAAGCGGAGTGTCCAAGTACGGCTGTCGATATCGCGAAGTTGATGCAGCATCAGCGTTGGTGAGTTATTGCGCTGAGCCAAGCGTGAACTCACCGTGATGGTGGCTGTAGCCAAGCCAAAGAATGGCGCGAACACCGAATGCTTGGGTCCGTAGTCTTGATCCGCCGCGTACCACATGGCGCGCCCGGTCTTCAGTCGCTTGATGATCTGGCGCATATCGCTGCGCTCTACAACCCCGTCAAAGTGATGCCCTCGGCCGTGGGTTTGTAGCCACTCCCAGACCGGGTTCTTGTTGCGGCGATACATCACGTCGACGAACCCAAGGGTACTCAAGAACTGGCTGGTGATATCAATGGTGGTGTAGTGGGCGCCCACCAGCACCACACCGCGCCCCAAATCATGGGCTGCCTTTAAGTGTTCTAGACCTTCGACGACATAATGCTGGGACAAATCGCGCTGGGGATTCAGCCACGGCAGCGCAATCTCCACTGCGCCTATGCCGGTATGCCTGAAGTTGTCCCGTACCAGCTTGCGCTGTTGGCGCGCATCCAGCTGCGGGAAACACTGGGCGATATTAACCTCGGTAATGTGGCGCCGAGAGCGCGCTAGGTGATAGCCCAGCCAGCCAACGGCTTGGCCAATGGCAAGGATCCACGCCATCGGTAAACGCGCGAGCACCCACATAAAACCCACCGCACACCAAACAGGCCAAAGTCTTGGCTGCAGCAAGGAAGGGCGCACAGGTGTTGGGTCGAGCATGGTCAAATGGTAGCAGCTTCCGGATTCAGGATGCCCAGTAGTAACATGCAGCATTGTCGAACGAGGTAGCCGTGCTGCAATCCCTGTTAAACGTTCAGTCGCTCACGCCTGCGGACGGCCATGTCTTGGTGGTGGGTGACATCTGGATTGATCATTCACTGTTGGTCAATGCCGACGCTGTCCAACCTCAGTACTTGCAGCACAACAGCGCCGCTGGCTTGGCGCTTGGCTTAGCCGGTGCGGGACTGGCGACAACAGTGGTGGGTTTTGTCGGCGATGACGCCATCGCTGAGGCTATTGAGACGGCCTTGCTAGACGCCGGTGTGGCGAGCGATCTGCTGCACATCAAAGCATGGCCAACGTTTACCAGCGCGCACCTAGAAATTGGCGATGTTCGCGATGCCAAGCTCGACGCCCAAGGTCGCCGCGTGCGCCGTCACAAGGATGAGCGTGCCTTGCCCATCGACGGTATGAGCGAATACGAATCCCATCTGCAAAATCGCGCAGAGCGATACCTAGGAAATGCCAGCGCCCTCATTTTGGTGGACTACGGGCTGGGCAGTATTGCCGAGCCTCGAGCACTGGCCTATGTGGCGAAACAGCGGGGTGTGCCAAGTGTTGCGGTGCTAGGCGCGTCAGCCGCCGTTGAGCGTCACGCCGATGCGGACCAATGCCTCGATCTTACGCAGGTTGATTTCGCGGCGGGGATCAGCGAGCTGCGAGCTATGCTGCCGCCATCGATCGCTTGCCGCTGATGAGCCCATCAAGCAAACAAACGCGAGCACGCTCCTACCCCGGTTTGCTCCTGTACCGGTGCCTGCTCTGGCTGGCCTTGCCTGTCGTGCTGTTGCGCCTATGGTGGCGGGGCAGAAACGACCCCGCGTATAAACCTCGTTGGCGCGAGCGATTCGGTGTTTACCCGCAGCCCATCACCCCAAACAGTATTTGGTTTCATACCGTATCCGCAGGCGAAAGTATTGCCGCTGCACCGCTAATCCGCGAGCTGGCCCAGCGCGGTGAGCTTAAGAGCCCCCTGTTGGTAACCACAATGACCCCCACCGGCAGCGAGCAGGTCACGCGCTTGCTGGGCGATTGCGTGCAGCACTGTTATGCCCCTTATGACTTCACCTTCGCGGTAGGGCGCTTTTTGGCCCATGTTCAGCCCCGGGCCTTGATACTTATGGAGACCGAGATTTGGCCGAATCTTATTTTGCAGGCCAAGGCCTTGGGGATACCCGTACTGCTGATGAACGCGCGGCTGTCGGCAAAGTCCGCCCGCGGCTATGAGCGTTTTGGCTGGTTGGGTAGACCCGTGCTGCAGGCAATCGATCTCATCGCCTGCCAAACCGAGGAGCATGTCGAGCGTTTCCAAAGGCTAGGCGTTGCCGCACCGCGTTTGCAGGTTGTAGGTAACGTGAAATACGACCTCGACGCGCCGATCGATTTGGCCCAGCGCGCTGCACAGATTCAAGCGCGTTTGGGCGGCAAGCAGCAGCGTTCTTGGATCGCCGCCTCTACCCACCCAGGCGAAGAGGAGCTTGTGTTACAGGCTCATCAGCAGTTGCTGCAAACCCACGAGCACCTACTGCTTTGGCTGGCACCCAGACACCCAAACCGGCTAGCGGAACTCACGTCGCTGTTAGACCGTCTTACCCAGCAGATGCCTGGCGGCTGGTGTCGCTATACGGCGTTGGTGGATCAACACGCAGACAACGTTTCTCAGGTGAGTGTCGTGCTGGTGGATCAAATGGGCGTGCTAATGCCGCTGTATCAATTGGCCGATGTTGCTTTTATGGGTGGGTCGCTGATCGATCACGGCGGTCATAACCCTATTGAGCCCGCCAGTTTGGGCACGCCAGTGATGACAGGCGCACATCACTTCAATTTCGCCCAAGTCTTTGCTGATCTGATGCAGGCGGGGGCCTGTATTACAACAGACGAAGACATCTTGGCCGACGACGTAGGTCAATTGCTCGTCGACGTCGAACAGCGCACGGTCATGGGTAACGCAGGCGCCGAGGTGGTTCAGATGAACCGAGGCGCCAAGCAGCGCAGTCTGGCGCTACTTGAACAGCACTTGAGCGCGGACTAGCCCTGAGCTTCGCGCATGGACACGATGCGCGTCACCGGCGCGCTGGTATCCATAAAGCTATTGATTTCCTCCAGATCTGCGTCGCCCAGCAACCCAGTCTGTTGCTTGAGTCGCAGCAAATTCAGCAGGTAGGTATAGCGAGAATCCGCGTAGGCAAACTGCGAGTCGAACAGACGTTGTTGCGCCTGCAGCACATCGACAATGTTTCGAGTACCGACTTCATAACCCGTTTGGGTTGCCTCTAGCGCCGACTGGGCGGAGCGAATGGCCTTCAGTCGAGCCTGCACGCGAACCACATCTGTGGACACGGACTTATAGAGATTGCGGGTATTGCGGACCACTGTACGGCGCTGGTTCAGCAACTGTTCGCGGGATTGTTCCGCGCGCGCACGACCTTCGCGCATCCGCGATGTGGTGCGACCGCCCTGAAAAATAGGCAGTGTCACCTGCAGGCCATAGATCGTCGTTTCGGTTTCTTCGGGGCTGAACTGCTGGGTCAGCGGATTGCCGTTGTTGTTATTGGTCCGCGTCACCGTGGCGTCGACGGTGGGCGCATAGTCTGACAGTCGCGCACGGGCATCACTCTTGGCCGAATTCAACTGCTCCATGGCCGCGCGCACACCCAGGTTCGAGCGCAGAGCAGCCGCTACCCAAGCCTCTTCGTCCATGGGATCCGGATCAACAATGGGTAACTGCTCGGATAGCGTCGCCAACTCGTCGTAGTCTCGGCCGGTGAGCGTGCGCAGGGTTTCAAAGCTGATGTAGTGATCGGTTTCTGCCTGAATTTGGCGTACCAGCGCGGCGTCATAGGCCGCCTGAGATTCCAGCACGTCGGTAATGGCGACAAGGCCTACATCAAATCGCTGCTGCACCTGTTCGAGCTGGCGCTGTACCGCAGTGACTTCAGCGTTCGTGGTATCGAGACGATCACGGGTGCGCAGAATATTCAGGTAGGCCTCAGCCACCCGCACGATCAAATCTTGTTCCTGGGCTGCTAACGCGAATGAAGAGGCTTTGACGAAAGCTTTAGCGCTGTTGTAGCCAAACCAGCTCGATAAATTCAATACCGGCTGGCGCAGCTGGGCGTTCCAGCCGTTGTCGTTGTAGCCCTTTCTCAGGACCTGACTCTGCAGGCTATTGTCGCCGGGGATGTCGGTTTCCGTTTTTGTGGTGCTGGCGCTGGCGACAATGCTGGGTAGTAAGCTTGAGCGCGCTTGAGGTAAGCGCTCTTTATCAGCGCGGTAAGATGCTCGCGCTGCGCCAACCACGGCATCGTTATCCTTGGCGGCGACAAAGACATCGACCAAGTCGTCGGCCTGAACCGGCACACAGTAAAGCCCAGCGCTCATCAATAAGGCGACGAGGGAACGGCGGAACTTGGGGTGCGATTCGGTCATTTACGTTTCCTAACATGAGGCGCAATAAGCACAGAGCTAACATCGATCAGCGATGCAGGTGCTCAGAGGGCGCAAATTATGCCTGCTCAGACAGTCCAAGTAACGTGAAGTGGTACGAGCTTTTGGTCGTAAGCATCCTCACAGCGCTGGAAGGTGATTTCATGAGCAAAACCCGCATTCGCGCATAGCACCCATTGAGTGCCCTAGGTATATTAGCCCGCTACGAATGAACGATCAGAGTTAACAAGTTCACGTGTCAGACAAACGCCCGGAAACAGACGCCGACATTTTGAGTCGCTCAACCGAGTTGAGCTACGACTTCGCCACCGGCGCGCGCCAATCTAGCCGCCGTTATCACCACGATTTGGTTGGCCACATGGCTGAGTGTGATATGAACTTTCAGCGGCTTATGCAGCTGTTTCCCACGGTGCGGGAAGACGACTTCAAGTGCGTCATGCTGCTGCCCGGCGAGGCAGGCACCCGGGTGGAACTGAGCGTCGTCGAGCGTGGTCCCTACACCACCACCGTGCAGCTGACCCAAGTGCCTAAGCAAGACTGGGGTAGCAGCCCCAACATGAAGATACAGATGTATCACGACACCAAGAGCGCGGAAGTGGTGGCGTATCAACACGAATCGCGGTTTCACGGCGCTTACGAATACCCCAACAAACGCATGCGCGCCCGCGATGAAAAAGAGCAGCTCAATCGATTTTTGGGCGAATACCTGGCCCTGTGTTTGGCCATAGGCATGAGCGCAGACCCAGGCTTCAATATCGCCACGAACCCTCACTCGGGTGGTGAGGTCTAGATCAACCCAGTGCAACACACGCTGTTACACATTACCGACTGTCACCTCATGCCCGAGGGCGAGTTGCTCCTCGACACCGATACCAACGCCACCCTGCAGCAGGTCATGCAGCAGGCACTCAGCGAGGGAAGGCCCAGCGCAATCATCGCCACCGGCGACCTCGTGCACAGCGGCGGCACGCCAGTGTATCGGCGCTTCTTGTCCATCATTACCGACATCTGTGATGCGCCGTTGCTGTGTCTGCCGGGCAACCACGATCTCGCTGGCGAGATGCGCGATGCGCAATTGCCCATGCAAACGCTGACGCTGGGATCGTGGAGCGTGGTGGGTCTTGATTCTCACGAAGACGATGTGCCTAAGGCCGACATAGATGCTGCAAAGCGTGATGCCTTGGTAAGCCACTGGCGCGAGCAAACCGCCCGCTTTGCCTTATTGGCAACCCATCATCCGCTGCTGCCCATCGGCTCGCCCTGGCTTGATAAGGACCGCATCGACGACCCGGAAACCCTGTTGGATCAGTTGATCGCGACGCCGGGCCCTCGGTTTGCCGGGGCGGTGTTTGGTCACGCGCATCAGGTGATACAGGGCCACTATTGTCATCGACCCTTACTGGGCACGCCATCGACGGCGTTCCAGTTTTTGCCGCGCAGTGAAAAATTTGCCACTGACGAGCGACCTCCGGGGTATCGTTGGCTAACTCTGGATGACGATGGTCACATGCACAGTCAGGTACGCTGGCTGCACTAAGCAAACCTCCCACTTCTCTTAATCGGGCGCTCCTCTCTATGGCGGAAAAATCCTACTCAGCAGAATCATTGCAGGTGCTCTCAGGTCTCGAGCCTGTGCGCCGCCGGCCGGGTATGTACACCGATACCACCCGACCCAATCACTTGGTGCAGGAGGTGGTCGACAACAGTGTGGACGAGGCCATCGCCGGTCACGCGCGTGAGATTGAAGTGTGTATCAACGCAGACGGATCGATCGAAGTGATAGACGACGGGCGCGGCATGCCCGTGGATATTCACCCTGAGCACAAAATCTCCGGGGTCGAGCTGATCCTGACGCGACTGCATGCGGGCGGTAAGTTCGACAACGAAAATTACAATTTTTCCGGCGGTCTCCATGGCGTTGGCGTGTCTGTGGTCAACGCGCTGTCGGAGTGGCTGGAAGTCGAAGTGAAGCGCGATGGCAACCTCTACCGCCAACGCTATGAGCGCGGTGAACCCGTGACCCAGCTCGCGCCAGTAGATACCGTGGGTAAACGCAACACCGGCACCCGCGTCTGCTTCCTGCCGGAAGGCAGTTACTTCGATTCTTCGTCCCTAGCCATGGGGCGTCTGCGCCACCTACTTAGAGCGAAAGCTGTTTTGTGTCCGGGCTTGCGCATGAGTTTGGCGGTGGCGGCCAAGCCCGAAGAGAACGAGAGCTGGTTATTTGAAGACGGCCTGCGCCAATACTTAGAAGCCTCGGTGGGTGATGCAGACTGCGTGCCCGGCACCACGATCATGCATCAGGCCACCGGCAACGGCGAAGCCGTCGAGTACGCACTGAAATGGGTGGTGGAAGGCAGCGCGCCGATTACCGAAAGCTACGTCAATCTGATCCCCACCGCCGCAGGCGGTACCCATGTGAACGGACTGCGCTCTGGGCTGATTGATGCGCTAAAAGAATTTTGCGAATTCCGCGACCTGCTGCCTCGCGGGGTAAAAATCACCGGCGATGACATCTGGGAGCAGTGCAGCTATGTGCTCAGCGTCAAGCTGCTAGACCCGCAATTTGCGGGACAAACCAAGGAGCGGCTGTCCTCGCGACAATCGGCGGTCTTCGTCTCTGGCGTCGCCAAGGATGCGTTCAGTCTGTGGCTCAATGCCCATGCCAGTGAAGGCGAAAAAATCGCCGAAATGGCCATTGGCAACGCGCAGCGTCGTCTGAACGCGGCAAAAAAAGTGGCGCGCAAGCGAGTCACGTCTGGCCCCGCGTTGCCGGGCAAACTGGCGGACTGCTCCGGCCAAGATGCCTCCCGAGCGGAACTGTTTTTGGTGGAAGGTGACTCGGCTGGCGGCTCCGCCAAGCAAGCTCGAGACCGAGAATTTCAGGCCATCATGCCCCTGCGCGGAAAAATCCTGAACACGTGGGAGGTGGACGCCAGTCAGGTACTGGCCTCCCAAGAAGTACACGACATCGCGCTGGCCATTGGTGTGGATCCCGCCA
>ERZ802824.301-NODE-301-length-27843-cov-93.877_pt1 | contig 27843 bp, 25 predicted proteins | sample MGYA00345650_ERZ802824 | MGnify/ENA primary metagenome ERZ802824 (study PRJEB30503, sample SAMEA104212361) | marine metagenome | biome: Westerlies Biome; feature: [SRF] surface water layer (ENVO:00010504) within the epipelagic zone...; material: water... | reverse complement strand
TCTTCAGCAGGTGCTTCTTCGGCAGGAGCTCCCTCTTCAGCAGGTGCTTCCTCTTGAGTTGGAGCTTCCTCTTCAGCTGGTGCTTCTTCGGCAGGAGCTTCTTCAGCAGGTGCTTCTTCGGCAGGAGCTCCCTCTTCAGCAGGTGCTTCCTCTTCAGTTGGAGCTTCTTCTTGTGATGCTGCCTCAGCTTCAGCTGCTGCTTTTTCTTCAGCTTCTTTTGCTAATTTTGCTTCTAGAGCTGCTTTTTTTGCATCAGATTTAGCTTTTTTTGCATCCATTTTAGCTTTTAATTCTTCAGGACTTAAATTTGCTTCTTTAACAAGAGATTGAACTCTTTCACTTACCTGGGCCCCTTTTCCAATCCAATCATTTAATTTATCTAGATCAATTCTTAATCTTTCTTCTTGCCCACTTGCGGAAGGATTAAAAAAACCTAATCTCTCAATAAATTTTCCATCACGTGGGCGCCTTTCGTCCGCAACAGTAACGAAATAATAAGGATTCTTTTTTGCCCCACTTCTTGCCAATCTAATAATTACCATATTTCTATATTTATTCTAAATGTTAAAAAAGATGTGTATTTTAGGTTAACCTTGATAATATTGATAGTATTAATATACAAAGATTTTACTAAGCTAAACTAATTATGAGTTTTATCACACAAGTTACTATTTCTATAGTAATTTATTTTATTTTGAGAGTGTCCTTAAAACGTCCTTCTTCTTTATATATTGCCTCTTTTATTTCTGGTTTTTCATATATAGGTATGTATTTACTTGCATATAAAAACATAACCTTAATTCCAACTATCCATTTTTTAGTAACTGGATTGAGTTTGTTAGTTCTATTTATTGCCTATTATGAAATTCTAAGTTTAGAACGTAATGTAAGAAAAATTAAAAAAGGTGAGTTTGGTGATGCTGAGACATTCCCTATAGAGAGAAGTTATAAGCTTGTTTCAAAAATTCTTGGTGTGGGGCTACTATTTTTGACCTTTGCTTTAATTTCTGGATTTGCAATTCAGTCAGTATTTACTGCTAATTTAATTTTTAAAACATCGTTTACGCTTGTTGCTTGGCTTATTTTCTTAATTACACTTATCGGAATTAAATTTTTAAATTTTCCTATAAAATATGCAATTAGAGGTTTATTTATTTCAATGTGGGCAGTTCTCATAGCTTATATTACAAATATTTGATTTATAATTAGTTAATGCAAGAAGATCCCTCTTTATTTTTCTTATTTGGTTCACTTATAATTTTGTTAATTGTAAGTGCGTTTTTTTCTGGTTCTGAGACTGGAATGATGGCTGCCAATAAAATAAAACTTAGGAATTTATCAAAAAAACGTCATAGAGGTGCTAAAAGAGCTTTAAAGCTTTTGAAAAAACCAGACTTATTGCTATCTACTATTCTTGTAGGAAATAATTTTGCCAACATATTAGCATCTGCAATAGTAACAATAATTATGATTAATTATTTCGGGGGAAATGTATTACTTGGTTCGATAATCCTTACTCTAGTAATCCTAATATTCTCTGAAATTACTCCTAAAACTATGGCTGCTATAAAGCCTGAAAGTATAGCCACAGGGTCTTCATTTTTATTAAAAGGTTTGTTGTTCATTTTTAAGCCCTTAATAGCTGTAACAAATTTTATTAGTTCTAAAGTATTAAGGTTATTTAATATGAATGCTAGAGATGCTAATGATAACGATAATTTGAATACAGAAGAATTAAAGACTCTATTAGATGAGTCTGGAGATTTAATACCAAAACAATATAGAGGAATGTTATCTTCTATTCTTGGTATGGAGGAACTTGTTGTAGAAGACATAATGACGCCTACATCAGAAATAATAGGAATTGATCTCAATCAGAGTTATAAGAAAACAAAAAAAATTATTGAGTCTACTGAATTTACACGTCTGCCTGTATTCAAAGATTATATTGATAATGAGCTAGGCATGTTGCATTTAAAAGACTCTCATTCTTTTTTAGATAAAATTGAATCAAATGAAAAAGTTGAGAAGGTTTTGATGGATTCATACTTTGTTTCACAGTCAACTGCACTAATGAAGCAACTTAAAGAATTTCAAGTAAATGACAAAAATATGGCTTTGGTTGTTGATGAATATGGCGAGATTCAAGGTTTGATAACTATTGAAGATATATTTAAAGAGATCGTAGGTAAGTTTGGTAGTGCACGAGTAGAGCTTGAAAAAGAATTCATTAAGCTAAAAGATGGATCTGTTGTGACTGATGGGAATTCAAAAATTCGAGATTTAAATAAATTTTTAGGTTGGTCGATACCTGAAAATAACTCTAAGACTATAAATGGTTTAATAACTGATTACTTAGATCAGATTCCACAAGCAAATCTTTGTGTTCAAATAAATCAATATAGGTTTGAAGTTTTAGAGATTGATGACAATTCCATTGATCGTATAAAAATTAGAAAGGGGAAATGAATCCCCCTTCTAATCCCAGAGTATAAAAATAAACTGTGATTTCCTCCTACGGAAATATGTAAATATCTTAATGGTTTTTAATAAAATTACTAATTTTTTCTTCTATATTGGTATATATTGCAATAATGTCAGAACTTAAAATTTTAGTAATACCGGTTACACCCTTCCAACAAAATGCATCCATAATATATTGCACCAAAACTAAAAAATGTGCATTTGTTGATCCTGGAGGTGACATTGAGACTCTTCTGCAGAAAGCAAAAGCAAATGAACTAATTCCTGAGAAAATATTATTAACTCATGGTCATATAGATCATGCTGGAGGAGCCCAAGAGCTATCAGATATTTTAAATATTAAAATTGAAGGTCCTCATATTAATGATAAATTTTTACTTGATGGTCTTAAAATGCAAGGTGAAATGTTTGGGATGCCTTCTCAGGATTGTGCACCAGATCAATGGCTGAATGAAGGAGATATAGTTAATGTTGGTGATCTCTGTTTTGATGTTTACTTTTGTCCAGGACATACCCCAGGCCATATAATCTTTTTTCATCAATCATCAAAGGTCGCTTTAGTAGGAGACGTACTATTTCAAGGCTCTATTGGCAGAACTGATCTTCCAGGTGGAAATTATGAGGACCTTATTAATTCAATAGTTTCAAAACTTTGGCCTCTTGGAAATGACATCGAATTTATACCAGGTCATGGGCCTAGATCTAATTTTAACCAAGAAAGACTTACAAATGCTTTTGTTTCAGATAAGGTTTTATCAGCTAATTAATTATCATATCTGCCAGGAGCTAGAATTTTACCTGAGAGTCCTATGAACCAGTTTGGCATTAATTTTAAAAGAAATACCAAGGCTCTATATGTTCTAGTAGGTACGCAAATTGGCTTGCCCTTTAAAGTTGCTCTTACACCTTCATAAGCTATTTGTTTCGCGCTAAATTTTAGAAAGCCTGGAACTCTGTCCATTTCATCTTGAACACCACTTGCAGCATGAAACTCGGTGTGAGTAAAACCAGGACAGACAGCAGTAGAGGTAATGCCATGATCATTATAATTTATATTTAATGAGTCACTAAATCTGTTCATAAAGGTTTTTATTGGTCCATAAAGTGCTTGAATAGATGATGGAGGCGCAAATGCAGCCACGGAAGAGACAATCATTATTTTGCCAAAATTTCTTTCCATCATTTTTGGAAGAAATGCTTTTGATAATGCAATGACTGACGTTCCGAGCACTCTAATAAATTTTTCTTCGTCTTCCATAGGTGTTTCATGAAATGATGTCTTGATACCATATCCAGCATTATTTACGAGAATATCAACTTGATAATTCTTTTGTTCACAAAAATTAAATATTTTATTTGGAGCATCGATATCACTTAGATCACTTGAAATAAAATCTACGGCTACATTATATTTTCTTTGTATCTTTTCAGCTTCATTTCTAAGCTTATCCTCTCTTCTGGCAGTAAGAATTACATTAAATCCTTGTTTTGCTAATTCATTTGAGATTTCTAAACCTATGCCAGAGGAAGCACCAGTTACAAGAGCGTAAGAGTTTTTCATGCATACATACTACCAGTATATATATTTCTAAGATAGAATTACGGGCTCACTATTTAAGAAGGAACTTTATGAATATTCAAAAACTAATTTCAAGACTATTTATCTTAACTGTAATGTTTGTATTAGTAGTGCAGCCAGTAAATATTTTTGCTCAAGAAGAAATTGAAGAAATTAGTACTGAAGATGAAACTGTTGATGACAAAGAACAAGAAAGTGGCCCAAGCTTAAAAAAATGTCTTATGAAAGCCAAAAGCATGAAAGATAAAAAAAACTGTCAAAAAGAAAATATGCAAACAGTTGAAGAATTTATTGAAGATGAAGGTCTTAAATTAATTGAAGGTTACCTAAAAATTTATTCTGATGAGGATGCAGAAGCGTATTTTTTAAAATTAGACGAAGAAGACATAAATAAACAATTTTTATATTTTGCATATATTATGAATGCTCCTCAAGGAAGTCTTTTAACAGGTGGCCTACCATCAGATGGCAAAGTTTTAGAATTTAGAAACTTTAAAAAAGATAATATAGGTTTATATCAAATCAATACTTCCTACATGAATGGCGATGATAATAATATTGGTACATCTACCATCACCAATATAACTGAAGCATTTATTGAAAATTTTAAGCCTGTTGCTAGAACTGAAAATAGCGTTTTAATAAGTGTTAATAATTTTCTAATGTCTGAAAAAATAGAATCCTTGAGCTATGTTCCTCAAGAATACAGAGAATATGTCTCAGTTAATTATGGAAGGCCTGATCCATCAAAAACATTAATCGATAAGGTATTTAATAATAAAACTAATACAGCAGTGGAGGTTACATTTGCTTATACAAATAAATCACCAAACTCAGATGCATATTCAGTAGCAGCAGTGACTGACCCTAGATATTTATCTGTAACAGGAAGGCATATTTTTATAAAAATGCCTGATGAGGGTTACGAACCAAGAATAAATGATCACAGAATTGGATATTTTGTTAATAAATCAACCGATTTAACATCATATGAAAATTACCCTAACTTCGCTTTAATTAATAAATGGAGGTTAGTAAAAAAAGACCCTTCTGCCGCTCTATCTGAACCTGTTGAGCCAATAGTATATTGGGTAGAAAATACTACACCAGAGGAAATAGTCCCAGCAGTAGTAGCTGGAATTGAAAATTGGAATATTGCTTTTGAAGAAGCAGGCTTTAAAAATGCTATTGTTGCAAAAATACAACCTAAAGATGCGACATGGGATGCTGCTGATTATGATTATAACGTTGTAAGATGGTCTTCAGAACCGGATGGGAGGTTGTTAGGAATAGGTCCAAGTGTTTCAAATCCTCTTACAGGTGAAATAATTTCAGCAGATATAGTAAATAAATTGTTGGCGGTTAAGCTAGGCCATAATTATAGAAAACTTTATGGTTATACAGAAGATAATGACCCTTTAATGCAATATATTACCAATTTAACTCTTCATGAAGTTGGTCATACTCTTGGATTAAGACATAATTTTCGTGGTAGTCAACTTTATAGTCCAACTGAGATACATAATAAAGATATTACTGGCAATACCATAATGAGCTCTGTTATGGATTATGATCCTATCAATGTTGCACCTGAAGGAGTTGAGCAAGGAATTTTCTTTTCTACTGTTCCAGGTATATATGATAAATGGGCAATTAAATTTGGATATACTCCCAATCTTTCTAGCGAAGAAAGAAAAGAACTACTTCTTGAATCTGTTAAAAGAGAACTAACATTTGGAACCGATGATGAGGCTATGTCTTATCCAGGAAACAATATTGATCCAAGAACTAAAAGATATGATATGAGCAGTGATCCAATTGCCTATGCTGCAGATATTACAAAAATCATAGATAAAAAAATTAATGAATTACCTAATATCTATTCTGATGAGGAAACCTTTAATAACTACACCGATGCTTTTTATCGCTTTTTTAGAACTAAAGGAAGATTTTTAGAAACAGTTGCTCAGCAAATTGGCGGAGTTTATATAAATAAAATTGCAAGTAGTCAAAAAGAATATACTTCACTAGAAGCAGTTCCTTATGAAAAACAAAAGCAAGCCATGTCTTTGTTAGCAGAAAAAGTATTTGCTAACGGTGCAATGAATTACGATCAAAAAATATTATCAAATTTAATTTATGAAAGAGACACTAAAGATAGTTTAAGTGAGGATGGAAATAATAACGATCCAGATTTTCATGCTCTAGTATTGTCAAGTCAAAAAAATATACTAAGGAATATCCTTCATCCTAATGTAATGAAAAGGCTTATAAATAGTTCTTTATATGGAAACGAGTATATGCCAAGTGAGGTTCTTGCAGACCTTAATAGTGCTATTTTTATTTCTGGAGAAGAGCCTGATACATTTAAAATGAGTCTTCAGTCCTCTTATGTAGATCTTTTATTATCTGGTTTTAAAGATGGCCCCTATGATGAGGTCTCAAAAGGAGAAATCTTTAATGCTCTTCAAGATATTCTAGACTTTACAAGAAAAAATAAATTTAAATCTAGCCACTATAGTTTTTTATATTTTAAGGTTAATAGTTTCTTTGAAAAAGCTTAGTTTTTTTCATCCTCAAGAAGTTTAATTTTAGTATTTTTGCCTCCAGGGCCGCTATAACCGCCTATTTCGCCATTTGAACATATAACTCTATGACACGGTCTTATTATTGGGATTGGATTTTTTGCACATGCGTTTGCAACAGCCCTTGCAGCATTTGGTTTTCCTAATATTAATGCTATTTCCTTATAGGACTTTGTTTTTCCGTAAGCAATTTTATCTATTTCATTCCATACAGATTCTTGAAATTTAGTAACCAATTTACATCCAAGTAGAAATTAAATTTGATGCTTCTTCTTTTGACATTTCAAGACGTGCATATTTTGGCGTGTTCATGGAAATTATTTCATCAGAAATAGTTTCAATATCAAAATTTAAGTTTCTTAGGTAATCAACAAGTTGTTTTTTAGCATCTAAATTTTCATTTTCAGATGTAAGTTTTTGAGAATAATAATTAGTTTTAAAGACGAGCTGACCAAGCTCCATTAGAGCAAGATTAGCATCTACACATTCATCATCTTCATATTTATCAATCGCATTAAGAATCCAATAATGCGGTTTTCCAACTTTTGCCTTTGCTTCCTCTAAATTTGGATATAGTTTAGTATGAGACTTTTCCTTAAACCAATTATCTTCATGCTCTACGATACAAGTCTCTTTTAAGTTAAAGAGATATTTTTTTAAATCTTCATCATTAGACTTAAATGGATATTTCATAATTTATTTAGATAATATTAAAAATAATATTATAAATAGAAATAGGGATTAAAAAAATTAATTACGAATATCTATATGAAGAAATATCATAAACTAGCAAAGACTAGGCAAATCCCTGCTAGTTTGATTTGTATGATTATGACTCTTCTGCAGCATAGAATTGTCCACCATTGTAGAGTGCTGGTTCTGTGCAAGTTGCAGTAGCATCAAATTTTGCTTGTATGGCTTGCCCATTTGCTTCCCAATTTGCATTACCTCTTTCCATTGAATCAAAGTCTGCGTTCCAGTTATACCACCAAAAATCTGCAGCATCTTCTCCGGTAGGTATATATGCTCCAAATGAGTATTCATCAGAAGATTGATCTTCAATCAGCCACTGACGAAATTCTTCGATGTTAGATTTAAGATCTGCAATAGACTTACCTTCGTTAAAATTACAAGCAAGCTCTGCAGCAACAAAGGATTCCCAATTTTGAAGTGAAGATTCTTCAGGTGCATGGAAATGACCTACATATCTGTATATTTCGTCAGAACTACAATCCATGACACTTTTATATTTTTCGTTCCATGCGACAGCCTCGGAACTAGATGACCATTCTGACCAAGCAGCTAAGGCAGCTTCTTCAGAAGTCCAATTATTTTCCCAATAGCCATCTGGATCCCCTTCAGTAACATCTACAGCAGCATATCCTCCTGACCATATCAGATCCTCTGAAATATCTAGTTGGTTAAATGCAACTATCATTTCTCGAAGAGCTTCAGGAGAAAAATCAGCTCCTTTTTCACAGGCTAAAAATTCTGCAAAGACTTGTCCGCCATCCCAATCAATACCTGACGATTGTTCACTTTCCATGGCATCCATAGTAGATTTTGAACAACTCAAAATAAAAAAGATGGAAAATAAAGATAATAATTTTGATAATTTTAAATTCATGATAATAATTTTCCCTATTAGTTAAAATTTAATACTAATATAAAAAATTAAAAAAGAAAAAATCTTTATATCTTATTTTTATGTATATTAAGAAAATTTTGTGACGAACTTCGTAACCTGTTTTATCCCGCCTAAAGGAAAGAAATGGACTTGCTCAATATTGAAATCTGGATTATTCGTTTTGTGTTTAGCAAGCTCAGTTATTATTGATTCAGGTTCATATGGCAGCAACAGTTTGGTAATGTCCTTAGCTCTTTTCTTTAAAACTTTAATTGAAGCTCCCACACCACATTCTATAGAATACCTAAGTAAGGTTTGAAGTTTTGCAGGGCCAGCAATACCAATATGAATTGGTAAATCAATTCCCATTTCTTTTAAGTTATCTACCCAAGCAATTACTGATTCAGATTCAAAACAAAATTGAGTGGCAACTGCAATTTTGGTATCGGTTCTTTGAGAAAATTGATTTTTCCATGAAAGTGCTTCATTAACATTATCATTAGCGCCATTTGGGTCAATATCTTTATTGCCCTCCGGATGACCTGCAACATGAAGGCGTTTGAAATTTGATTTATCAAATAGCTCTGTTTCAATAAGTTGAATAGAGGAATCAAAATCTCCATAAGGTTTGTTTGAACCTCCTGCAATTACTAAACCTTCATCTACATCAGCTTCACCTGCATACCTTTTAAGCCATTCACTTAAGGTATTTTTATCTTTAATTATTCTTGCAGGAAAATGCGGCATTGGACTAAAGCCATCGCTACGAATTTTTTTAGCAGTCTTAACCATTTCTTCAATTGGCGTGCCTTCAATGTGAGCTATATAAACTCTAGTATTTCTTGGTAATACTTCTGAGAAATTTTCTATTTTTGAAGCAGCTCTTGGAGTAACCTCAATTGAATATCCTTCTAAAAATTTACTAACTATGTTTTTATTCATAATAATATTAAACCATAAATATCTGGCGGAGAGTGAGGGATTCGAACCCTCGAACCAGTTACCCAGTTACCTCCTTAGCAGGGAGGCGCTTTCGACCACTCAGCCAACTCTCCGAAATTGATGGAAGATTATAACTCTTTGCTAATATAAAAAAATACTTAATTATCTATCGAACTCTATCTGCATTCCAAAAGGAAGATTTTCAGTTATCTGACCATCTTTAAAAGCAACATGGCCATTAACTATGGTCATATAAATAGATGAATTAAAAGTTTTTCCAGAAAATGGCGACCAGCCGCACTTGTACAAAATATTTTCTTCTGAAACTGTATAGGGCTTATCAATATCTAATATTGCTAAATCAGCATAGTAACCTTCTCGAATGTAGCCCCTGTCTTTAACTTGAAATCTCTTTGCAACATTATGACTAGTTTTTTCTACAATAGTCTCAAGACTTAAAATATCTTGATGATAAAAATCCATAAGTATTTGAAGTCCATGTTGAACTAAAGGTAAACCAGCAGGCGCATCTCGATAGTCACTCATTTTTTCATCCCAAGTATGTGGAGCATGATCAGTTGCAATAATATCAATCTTGTTATCATGCAGAGCTTTAATGAGAGCTAATCTATCAGATTCTTCTTTTATAGAGGGATTACATTTAATTTGATTGCCTAGCTCAGAATAATAAGAATCGTTGAAGTGCATATGATGAACGCATACTTCCGCAGTAATTTTCTTACCAATAACATCACCAGAGGTAAACAAATCCATTTCTTTTTCTGTTGTAAGATGAAAAACATGAAGATCTGAATCATATTTTTTAGCCAAACTTACAGCAAGTGAACTGGATAAATAACAACTTTCAACATTTCTGATCAGGTGATGTTGTTCAGCAGATAAATCATTTCCAAATTTTTCATAAAATAATTTTTCATTATCTACTATTGTCTTTTGATCCTCGCAATGAGTTACAACAATAAGAGGTGAGTAGTGAAATATATCGTCAAGTGCATCAATGCTATCAACGAGCATTTCTCCCGTGGATGCTCCCATAAATACTTTTAATGCCGCAGCTTGATTAATATCTACTTTTTTTATCTCTTCAATATTTGTATTGCTTGCGCCTAAATGAAAAGAATAATTAGAAAGAGATCTTGTGCTTGCTAGTTCAAATTTTTTAGTTAAGTTTTCATTCGTCGTCGTAGTTGGATTAACGTTAGGCATTTCAAAATAACTGGTAACTCCTCCAGCTAGCCCCGCCTTAGATTCAGTTGCAATTTCACCCTTATGAGTTAAACCTGGCTCTCTAAAATGAACTTGATCATCAATAAGTCCAGGAATGACATATCTACCATTAACATCTACAACATCTGAAGATTCTGCATTAATATCTGATCCAATTAATTCAATTCTGTTATTTTTAATAGCAATATCAGATTCTAATGTATTATTTTCATTAACAATTTTGCAATTTTTAAGAATCAGATCATACATTCTTTCTATTCCTCTAATTTAAATGCTGAATGAAGAGCTTTTACGGCATTATCAACATTATTTTCATTAATAACTATGGTAATTTTTATTTCTGATGTACTAATCATCTGAATATTTACTCCTTTTTCAGAAAGTGCTTTGAATGCTGTACTAGCAATACCTGCATGAGTTCTCATGCCAACCCCCACTAATGAAACCTTTGCAATGTTTGGGTCTATCAATAGATCATCAAATTCTAACGATTCTTTAACTGTATTTATGACATCAGTTGCAGAAACTTCATCTTCTTTTGAGACAGTAAAAGTAAAATCAGTTTTACCATTGACGCTAACATTCTGAACGATTACATCTACTTCTATGTTTGCATCGCTTAGTGGTCCTAAAATTCCATAAGCCATTCCTGGTGTATCGCTTACGCCATGGAGTGTAAATTTAATTTGATTCTTCTGAAAAGCTATTCCAGATACTAATCCATTTTCCATATTTTTATCCTCAAGAGATATAAGAGTACCATTTCCAGATTCAAAACTGGATAAAACTCTTACAGGTACTTTATATTTATTTGCAAATTCTACTGCCCTAATTTGTATTACTTTTGCTCCCTGGCCTGACATTTCTAACATCTCTTCCATGGTTATTGAATCCAATTTTTTTGCCTCAGGAACTATTCTAGGATCTGTTGTATAAATACCATCAACATCAGTGAATATATCGCATCGTTTTGCTTTCATTTGAGCAGCTATCGCTACAGCTGTTGTATCTGACCCACCTCTACCTAAAGTAGTTACATCACCAGAATCAGTGATACCTTGAAAACCAGTAATAATTGGAACAATGCCAGCATCTAATGTCTCTTTGATCTTTTTTCCATCAACATCTAGTATTTTTGCTTTTGAATAACTGTCAGTTGTTCTCATTGATATTTGAGATGCGGTATATGACTTTGCCTCAACTCCAATTTGATGCAACGCCATTGCCAAAAGTGCAGCACTTACTTTTTCGCCAGTAGATATTAGAGCATCAAACTCTCTTTTGCTTGGATTATCTCCAAAACTATTAGCCAAATTAATTAATCTATTTGTCTCTCCACTCATTGCTGATACAACAACAACAAGAGAATTTTTTTCAGAAGCCTTTTTTATTATCTTTGCTACAGCAGCAATTCTCTCTTCTGAGCCAACAGATGTTCCTCCAAACTTTTGAACTACGATATTTGACATTGTTTTTTCTAGTTTGCGAGAGATTTTACTGAATTTGAAATAGAAGTCACGAAATCATTAACACTTTCGGTTTCACCGGCTCCTTGAGCAAAATCTGGCCTACCGCCTCCCTTACCATTAATTTGTTTACACAAATGAGAAACTAAATCTTTTGCCGATATTTCATCACAAAGATTTTTAGTTACTCCGCAAACAACAGCAATCTTATTACCCTCGACATTTAATAAAATACTTATACCTTTATCTATTTCATTTTTTCTTTTATCTACCATGCCTCGAAGTAACTTATTATCATCAATAGATATTTGTTCTACACTTAAAGTCCAGTCTTTAATTTCAATGATTTCAGAAAAAATAACTTTTGCACTAGAGGCTACTTTTCCACCAGACTTTTTTAACTTTTTATTTTCTTCAATTAAAGCCTCAACTTTTTCCAGCATGGATTCAGCAGGTACATTCAATTTTTGTTGTAAAGAATCGTTCACATTTCTCACTTCATTGATATATTGAAGAGCCTTTAAACCACCTAATGCTTCAATTCTTCTTACACCTGAAGCAACACTTGATTGGCTTGTAATAACAAAAACGCCTACGTCACCTGTTCTATTTACGTGAGTGCCACCACATAATTCAACAGAAAATGATTTTTCACCCATACTTAAAACTCTGACCTCGTCTTCATATTTTTCACCAAACAATGCTTGAGCTCCTGAATTCATAGCATCATCAAGTTTCATAATCTCTGTAGTTACTTCTAAGTTTTTTAAAGATTCCTTATTTACAATATCCTCAATAGCTGAAATTTCCTCTTTAGATAGTGGTTTTGAGTGTGAAAAGTCGAAACGAAGTTTATTATCATCAACTAGTGATCCTTTTTGTTGTACATGATCACCAAGGACTTCTTTTAATGCTGCATGCATTAAATGAGTAGAAGAGTGATGTATAGCAATCGATGCTCTTTTATCTTTTTCAACACTCATACTTATAACGTCACCATTTTTTAATGAACCTTTATCAACAATTGCTTTGTGTAAAAATACTTTACCCTGCTTCTTGCAATCTAAAATAGTACCAGTTGCGTCTTTAGAGATAAACCCTCCTCTGTCTCCAATTTGTCCACCAGACTCTGCATAAAACGGAGTTCTATCGCATGCAATAAATATTTCTTCAGATTTTTGTGCTTCATCAACCCTATCTTGATTCTTCCACAAAACTAAAACTTTAGATTCTGCTTCGAGCATTTCATAACCTAAAAAATCAGTTTCATCTACACCAGCAGCAGCTGGAAGCGAAGAAACAAAACTACTAGCTGCCTTAGAAGATTGTTTCTGCTGATTCATACATTTTGTAAAACCCTTCTCATCAATTTCTAATTCTTTTTCGCGCGCAATATCAGCTGTGAGATCATATGGAAAACCAAAAGTATCATGAAGTTTAAAAACAACATCACCAGGAATAATATTTCCATCCATATTATTTATTGCATCATCTAAAATGCTAATTCCTTTCTCTAGAGTTTCAAAGAACTTAACTTCCTCTGCTTTTATAACTTTAGTTATTTCAGATTTTTTTTCATTAAGAAGTGGGTAGGCATCTTGCATTAAGTCTGCAAGATCACTAACTAGTTCGTTGAGAAAAGGCTTTGTAGCACCCATTTTGTAGCCGTGTCTTATTGCTCTTCTTAAAATTCTTCTTAAAACATAACCCCTTCCTTCGTTCTCTGGCATTATGCCGTCAGCAATAAGAAAACTAGTAGATCTAATGTGATCCGATATCACTTTATGAGATGGGCTATTTTTATTAGCAAGTACTCTTTCAGAAGCACTTATGAGGTCTTTAAATAAATCTGTTTCATAATTAGAGTTAACACCTTGCATTACTGCTGCAATTCTTTCTAATCCCATTCCAGTATCTACAGAAGGCTTTGGTAAAGGCGACATTTTTCCAGAATCGTCTCTATTAAATTGCATAAAGACAAGATTCCAGATTTCAACATACCTGTCTCCTTCATCACCCTCAGATCCTGGAGGCGTTCCTTCAATGTGGTCGCCATGGTCGTAATAAATTTCAGAACATGGTCCACATGGTCCTGTATCACCCATAGACCAAAAGTTGTCTTCCTCGCCTAATCTAACAATTCTGTCAGGACTTACGCCAATAATATCTTTCCAAATTAGTGCTGCTTCATCATCATCTTTGTAGACTGATATCCACAATTTTTCTTTATCTAATTTGAGAATTTCGGTTAAAAACTCCCATGCATATTTGATAGCATCCTCTTTGAAATAATCTCCAAAACTAAAATTACCAAGCATTTCAAAAAAAGTATGATGTCTTAATGTGTAGCCAACGTTCTCTAAATCATTATGTTTACCGCCAGCCCTAATGCATCTTTGTGATGTGGTTGCTCGATTGTACTTTCTTTTTTCAGTTCCTAAAAAAACATCCTTGAATTGAACCATTCCAGCATTTGTAAATAACAGAGTTTCGTCACTTACTGGTATTAAGGAACTTGAATCAACAATTTCATGATTTTTTGATTTATAGAAATTAAGAAAGGCCTGTCTTATATCGCTTGTTTTCATTTTTCGTACTTAGCTATTTCTTTATATTTTTTATAATTTTCTATGTAATGATGGGCTCCAAGAGATACTAATTCTTGCTCCTCATTGGTAAGGGTTTTCTTTATTTTTCCTGGCATGCCTAAAACCATAGACCCGTCAGGAATTTCCATACCTTCAGTTATCAGAGCCTTGGCTCCAATAATACAATTTTTTCCTATCTTTGCACCATTCAATATTACTGAACCTATACCAATTAAACTGCCATCACCAATTTCACAACCGTGCAACATAACCATATGTCCAACAGTTACATAATTGCCAATAACACATTTATATCCTGGATCAGTATGAATAATAGAGCCGTCTTGAACATTAGACCCTTCACCAATAATAATTGGTTCATTATCACCTCTTAAAATTGCATTAAACCAAACACTAGCATCTTTAGAAAGTTGAACGTCTCCAATAACTGTAGCATTGGGAGCAACATAAAAGTCATCGCCAACAGTTTTTAATTTTTTATCACTCAAACTAATTATCATAATTTGCTCTAATAATATCTATATCCATAGGAATATCTGCATCAAAACAAATATTCAAGAAATCAGCAGTTATCATTGCTGTAAGTCCCCATATCTTTTGTTCATTATAAACCCAACTTGGAATTATTATCTTTGTATTCTCTCTTTCTAATTCATTCTGAATAGCATTTTCTTTATCTAAAAGATAACTAAGAGGTACTGAAAATATATCTTCTATTTCATCATTAGCAATGAAGTTTTGCTTTTTTTGAAGTAACCCAATAAATGGATTTACCTCAATGTTATGACGTGAAATCAAGTAATGTAATGCTCCTAATTTAATAACATCTGATGTATTTAAATTAATTTCTTCATAGGATTCTCTGAGCGAGGTTTGATATAAATCTTGGTCTCCTTCCTCCCATTTGCCTCCAGGAAAACTGACTTCACCTGAGTGTGTTGAGACTTTAGTTGATCTTTTAGTAAATAAAATATGTGGATCATCCTTAAACTCGTCAAAGTTTAAAATGCCTATAAATACACCAGCTTTTTTAAAAGAAGATGGCTTAAGAAGATTTAGTTTTTCAAGCTTTTGCTTTATGCTGTCTATCATTAAGGGTAGTTTAACTTCTTAAGCAACCTTATACTTTTTTTAGGAACAAAAAATTGAAATATTGTCCAAATTGCGGAAGCTCAAAATTAGAATTTAAAATTCCAGAAGGCGATAATATTAAAAGATATTGCTGTCCAGATTGTAATAGTATTCACTACACCAATCCAAATATGATAGTTGGCGCTTTATGTATTAGAGATAATAAAATTCTTATGGCTAAAAGGAATATTCATCCAAGAAAAGGATTATGGACATTACCAGCAGGCTTTATGGAAAATGCAGAGACTCTTGAAGCAGGAGCCTTAAGAGAGACAATGGAGGAAACTGGCTCTGAAGCGAAAGCAATAATGCCATACACCATGTTCAGCTTGCCTCACATTAATCAAGTTCATTTATTTTATCTTGCTGATTTACTTGATGATAATTTTGGACCAACTTCTGAAAGCATGGAAGTCAGATTATTCACTAAAGAAGAAATACTTTGGGATGAAATTGCATTCCCAACAGTTGAAAGAACCTTAAAGTATTATTTAGAGGACAGAAAAACTAAGAATTTTATTTTTAGAGAAGAAGATATTAATCTTTGGTAAATTTCATTGCATTGATAAAAATCTGCATCCAAGGAGAGTACTCTTTCCAATGATCTGGATACCAACTCATCTGTAATTTTCTAAATACTCTTTCGGGATGAGGCATCATTATTGTTACTCGTCCGTCTGCAGCAGTTATACCAGTAACACCTTCAACTGAGCCATTGGGATTAAGTGGATAATTTTCAGTATTTAATCCATTAGAATCCACAAAATTCATTGCTACTTGATTCGAATTAACTAATTTCTCAAAGTCATTTTCTTCGAAGCGTGCATGACCTTCTCCATGAGCAGAAGCTATTGGCATTGACCATCCTTCCATGTCAGAGAGAAGAATAGAGTTACTTTTCTTTACTTTGACTTGAGCTAATCTAGCTTCAAATTGATCGGAAAGGTTTTTTTCAAAACTCGGCCAATATTCTGCATCTGGAATAATATCTTTTAACTTTGAAACCATTTGACAGCCGTTACAAACACCTAAAGTGAAAGTTGATTCATTATTAAAAAAGACTTCAAATTGATCTTTAACAAAATTATTGTGAAGGATGGTTTTTGACCAACCTCCTCCTGCTCCAAGTACATCTCCATATGAAAAACCACCACATGCTGCCAAACCATGAAAATCTTTTAACTTAACGTTGTCGTCTAAAAGATCTTGCATATGAACATCAACTGCATCAAAACCAGCTAATGTGAATGCAGCTGCCATTTCCATTTGTCCATTAACGCCTTGCTCTCTTAAGATGGCAACCTTTGGCTTTGATTGCTTAATATTAAAAGTCTCAAATATTTTTTCATCAAAAGACTCCTCTGCAAACAAGCCTGAATGAGTTTTATCTTCTAATAAATCCAACTCAGAATCTGCAATAGATTGATTGTCTCTTGATGCTTGTATTGCGTGTGAAACTTCTCGCCAATGCTTCTCAAGCTTAGTAACAGATTCATTAAATAGCTCTTTATTAGAATTGCTAATTGAAAATCCGTCCGATCCTGATACTTTTCCAATACAATCTACAAGAATATTATTTGATGAAAGTGATTTGATAACCTTATCAATATTTTCATCTTGAACTTGAATTACAAAACCTATCTCTTCAGCGAATAAATTTTCATTTAAATTTCTTTCATCTAGGCTATCGATTAAAATCTCTAAGCCTACTTTTTTTGTAAAAGCCATTTCGAGAAGACTTATTATTAACCCTCCATCTGAGATGTCATGCAAAGCTAGAACCATTTTTTTTGAAATTAAATCTTGAATCGATACAAACATTTTTTTAAATAGGCTCATATCATCAATATCTGGAGTATCTGAGAAATCAGATTTTGTTACTTCGGAAAAAATAGATCCAGCTAGTCTCTTTTCGTCATTAAGCCTAACGAATAAAAGTTGAGAGTCATGATTAATTTTTAATTCAGGAGTAACAGAAACCGTAACATCATCCACCGGAGCCATAGCTGTAATTATTCCTGACAAGGGGCTTTTTACAGTAAGTTCTTCAGATCCTTCATTCCATTTAGTTCTCATCGATAAAGAATCTTTTCCTACTGGAACTGATACGTCTAAATCTACACAACACTTAGATAAAGCCTCAACACCCTCTCGAAGTGATAAATCCTCAACCTCTTCACCAGTTGCTGCCATCCAATTTGCAGAAACTTGAACCTCATCTAATCCTTTTATATAAACTCCCGACATATTGCATAAAGCCTCTGCTAAGGCCATTCGCATAGATGCAGCTGGGTTATTAATAGCAATTGTGGGTTTTTCACCAACCGTTAAAACTTCTCCCTTATTAGAAGTAAAAGATCTCAGACTCATTGAATAATCTGCAACTGGAACTTGATATGGGCCTACAAATTGATCTCTAGCTACCATGCCCCCAACAGTTCTATCGCCGATAGTAATAAGAAAAGATTTACTTGCTACTGTTGGGTGTTGAAGAACTTTAATTAAAGTTTCAGAAAATGAATAATCAGTTGAGCAGCTATCTTTAATATTATTTGTAGAAACTGAATTAACAGTCATATCAGTAATAGGGAGATCGCCAAAAAGCATAGAAAGTGGAACATTGACAGGATATGAATCTGTTCTTGAATCAAAAAGTTTTACTGACTTTTCTTCTGTAGTTAATCCTACAAAGGCATAAACACATCTTTCTCGTTTACAAATAGTTTCAAAAGCTTCTTTATTATCAGGATGTATAGCCATTACATAACGCTCTTGAGATTCGTTAGACCATACTTCCATTGGTGACATGGATTTATCTGAGTTGGGGATTTTATCTAGCTCAATATAAACACCTAAGTTTGAATCTTTTGCTAATTCCGGAATTGCATTTGATAATCCTCCTGCTCCAACATCATGAATGAACTCTATAAAGCTATTATCTTGAGACGAACAGATGTTTATAACCTCTTGGCATCTCCTCTCCATTTCCGCATTATCTCTTTGCACTGATGCAAAATCTAAATTCTCGTCACTGTCACCTGATGACACAGAAGAAGCAGCTCCACCACCAAGACCAATAAGCATTGCAGGACCACCTAATACTACAACATGATATCCCTCCTCAATCTGAAGCTTAAAATTATTTCTATCTCTTATTTCACCTATGCCACCTGCTAGCATTATTGGTTTGTGATAACCAAATGCTTTTTTCTTATCATTAAAGCTTGTTTCAAAAGATCTGAAATATCCTAAGGTAGAAGGCCTACCAAATTCGTTATTAAATGCTGCAGCTCCTATGGGAGCTTCGATCATAATATTTAGAGGAGAAGCAATTCTTTCAGGTTTATGTTCCTCACCTTCCCAGCTTCTTGGTAATTCTGGAATCCTTAAATTTGATACGTTAAAACCAACAAGCCCTATTTTAGGTTTTGCCCCCCTTCCGGTCGCTCCCTCATCTCTAATTTCACCACCAGAACCAGTAGCAGCTCCAGGATATGGTGAAATAGCAGTTGGATGATTATGAGTTTCAACCTTAATAGTTGAGTTAACTTGATCATCAACAAAACTATATCTATTTTTATCATCTAAATTTAGTCTTTCTACATTATCTCCCTTAGTAATTGCTGCATTATCTTTATAAGCAGAGATAATTCCATTAGGAGATTGCTTGCTTGTCTCTTTGATAAGGTCAAAAAGGCTATTATTCTTAGAAATACCGTCAACAGTCCACTTTGCATTGAAAATCTTATGCCTGCAATGCTCTGAATTAGCCTGTGCAAACATCATTAACTCAGCATCTGTGGGGTTTCGAGCACTTTTTGAGTAAAAATCATATAAATATTCAATTTCATCCTCACTCATAGCAAAACCATAGGATGAATTTGCATTTTTAAGTGCATTTATGCCTTCATTGATAATATTTATGTGACTTATATTTCTTTGTTCAGCAATATTAAGAAAATCTGTACACTCTTCGTAACTTAAATATACTGATTGAGTCATTCGATCAAAGAACATAGATAAATCTAAATTTTCTTTTTCAGAGAATGAAGAAATGGTAAATCCATAAAATTTTTCAACTCTGTCTATATCTGCAACACCGACATTTTTTATTATGTCTTCAGTTTTTGAAGACCAAGGTGAAATAGTTCCAGATCTTGGTCCAATAAAAAAAGAGAAAGATTCCAAAGATTCATCTGCATTTAAAATATTTTTTAATTCGTTTAAATTTAATTCTGCATTTTGAGATGCAAGAATATAAATCTCTTTTGAGATAATTTTTGATTCTTGGTTGTTTGATTTGTTAAAGTCGAAGTTGAGTTGCTCTAACTTGGAGTCTGAAAAACTTTTCTTGCCCTGCAATATAAAGGTATTAGTCTTTGACACTTCTCTCAGTCTGAAATATTGTATAAAACAATTATAAAGTCTTTTGTAAAAAATAATTAAAAATGGGGAATATCTTTAAAGTTTTTTTTACCATCTCAGTATTTTTTTTGCTGAGTGGCTGTGACTCTTTTAACTCCGAAAAAAGACAAATCGAAATGTGTAAAATTCAGCTTGATGAAAGCTATAAAAAATCTAAATTAAATAATTTTGAACAAGATAAATTTGCAGATCTTTTGGCAAATCGATTTCCGATTTATGAAGAAATGTTTATGAATGCCTCTATTGAAACTTCAATAAATAAAGATTTATTAGCTGCTATTTCTTTTCAAGAATCGCAATGGGATCCTCGTGCTAAATCTAATATGGGCGTCAGGGGAATGATGATGGTGACCCTAGAGACTGCTGCTATGGTTGGCGTTGAGAAAAGACTTAATCCAGAGCAGAATATTAATGGTGGTGCTAGGTATTTAGCTATATTAAAAGATAAAAATATATTTGGAAAAACTACCGCAGATCAATTATCTATAACTTTAGCAAGTTATAATTTAGGTCCAACCAATATAATAAATATTTCTAAAACTATTAATAAAGAACCCACTGAAATTACTTGGTTTGATCTTGAAAATAAACTAAAAAATATTACTGGTGAAGATGTAAATTTAATAGATGTAAACGGTTATTCACGAGGCCAACAAGCTATTGATTATGTCTACAGAGTTAAAAATTATTACGAACTTATGGCAGCTCATTCGTGCACTAATCCTAAAGATCAATTAACTTTCTTTTAAGATATTTCATCTTGTCTCTGCACTGAGCAGCCTTCTCAAATTCCATTTCTTTTGCATAGGCATACATCTGATTTTCTATCTTTTCTATAGACTCACTTAATGACTCTACTGAGTCTTCTAAAATCTTAAATGGAAGTGATTTTTCAATATCTTCTTTCTTAGTTTTAGCTTTTCCTTTGACAACTCTTGCACCCTCCATAATATCTTTTACTTTTGTATTTATAGATTTTGGAGTGATGTTATTTTCTTCATTATATTTTTCTTGGATTGATCTTCTTCTATCTGTTTCTGCAATTGCTCTTTCCATAGAACCCGTAATTTTGTCTGCATATAAAATTGCTTTGCCTCTTAAATTTCTGGCAGCTCTTCCAATTGTCTGAATCATTGTTGTTTCAGATCTTAAAAATCCTTCTTTATCTGCATCTAAAATTGCAACCAAACTTACCTCAGGAATATCTAATCCCTCTCTTAATAAATTAATCCCAACTAAGACATCAAACTTTCCTAATCTTAAGTCACGAATTATTTCTACTCGTTCTACAGTATCTGTATCCGAATGCATGTATCTTGCTTGAATTCCATTTTCATTTAAATAGTCTGTTAAATCTTCTGCCATTCTTTTAGTTAATGTTGTGATCAGAACGCGCTCTTTCATAGAAACTCTATCGTTGCACTCGCCAATAACGTCATCTATTTGAGTAGAAGCTGGTCTTATTTCAACATCAGGATCAGTCAACCCTGTTGGTCTAACCAGTAATTCAACAAGATTATCTTGGTGTTCTTGCTCGTATCTGCTTGGAGTAGCAGAAACATAGACCCTTTGAGAGGCTAAAAGCTCCCATTCTTCGAACTTTAGAGGCCTATTATCCATTGCTGAAGGCAGTCTAAACCCATATTCTACAAGGGTTTCCTTCCTAGAACGGTCTCCTTTGTACATTGCACCTATTTGCGGGACTGAAACGTGCGATTCATCTATAAAAACAATGGCATCTTTGGGTATATAGTCGAATAAACAAGGCGGTGATTGGCCAGGATTTCGTCCAGAGAGGTATCTTGAATAGTTTTCAACGCCTTGACAGTAACCAAGCTCTCTCATCATTTCAATATCGTAATTAGTTCTTTCTTCTAATCTTTGAGCTTCAACAAGCTTATTGATTGATCTTAAGTAGTCTAAACGTTCTTTTAACTCATCTTTAATACTGTCGATACAACCCAAAACAGTTTCTTTGGGTGTGACATAGTGAGTTTTAGGAAAAATGGTTGCTCTTGGAACTTCATTAATAATTGCACCTGTTAATGGGTCAAACCAAGAAAGTTTTTCAATCTCATCACCAAATAATTCAATTCTCAAAGCTTCACTATCAGAGTCAGCTGGATAAACATCAATAGTATCTCCTCTAACTCGAAAAGTTGCTCTTCTAAAATCTAGATCGTTTCGCGTATATTGCAATGAAGAAAAGCGACGAAGAAGATCTCTTTGGTCAATAACATCTCCCCTGTCTAAATGGACCACCATTTTTAAATAAGACTCTGGAGCGCCAAGACCATATATTGATGAAACGGTTGCGATAACAATAGTATCTTTTCTTTCTAATAAAGCTTTGGTTGCAGATAATCGCATTTGTTCAATGTGCTCATTAATAGATGCATCTTTTGCAATATAAGTATCTGAAGTAGGAACGTATGCCTCTGGTTGATAGTAGTCATAATAAGATACAAAGTACTCAACTGAATTTTCAGGAAAGAAATCTCTGAACTCACCATAGAGTTGTGCTGCTAATGTTTTGTTGTGAGCCATTATGATCGCTGGTCTTTGTGTCTCTTCGATTACTTTAGCCATAGTGTAAGTTTTACCTGAGCCAGTAACACCTAAAAGTGTTTGATGAAGAAGGCCATCACCAAGTCCGTTAACTAAACTTTTAATAGCAGCAGGTTGTGAACCCGCTGGTTCAAAATTTGAAATTACCTTTAATGCTTTTGTCATTTACTTATCTATTAAAAATTACTTATAATGCACGTCCGCGTTCCCGAATAGCTCAGCGGTAGAGCAGTTGACTGTTAATCAATTGGTCGTTGGTTCGATCCCAACTTCGGGAGCCACTTAAGCTCTTATTGTACATTCATGATCATAAATTTCTTGATCAATTTAAAAAGATTATCTCTTGTATTAGAAAAGGATGCTTTTAATTGTTTTTCTGAATAACTATCGTTTGCAGGATCTTCATTCATCCAATGTAAGCTTTCTGCGTTACTTGGAAGAATTGGGCATACTTCTTCAGCACATAATGTTATTGCATAGTCTAAATTATCAAGGAATTCTTTATCTAAATCCTCAGTAGATTTTGAATGTTGATCGCGAATATCAATGCCAATATCATCCATGGCAATCACTGCATTAATATGCACCTCCCCAGAAGGAGTTGAACCTGCACTTTGTATATTATGATTCTTACCAAGCATTGACTTGGCTAGGCCCTCTGCCATCTGGCTTCTTGCTGAGTTAGCTACGCATAGAAAAAGAATATTCATAAATCATAATTGAGCATTTAAGTAATAAAGAGTATCTTATAGTTAATAGAGGTAAGCAATATTGTGAAGCAACAATTTACTGTTAATTCAATGCTCAGAGGTCTTCATGGAAAGCTTGGAGAAGATGACTTTATTGAACCCTTAGAAATTCTTACTCACTCCCTTAACAAACATAATAAATTTAATCAGTTTGGAAAAATTGCTTTTAACCATCAACTAAAAAATAGACTTAAAGTAAGAAGAGATCTTTATAAGCTTCATCTTGAAAACAAATTCGAAGAACCTGCAGATCCTGTTTTTGTAATAGGATTGCCAAGATCAGGCACTTCGATACTGTTTAACCTTTTATCTCTTGATGATGCTCATAGATCTCCGAGATATTGGGAAATTATGCATCCTTTTCCAATTACAAAAAATACCAAAGAAAGGCTTAAAAGAGAAAAGAAAACTAATAGAGAATTAAAATTAGCTAAAACTTTGATACCTAAACTAAGAGCAATGCACACGATAAGAGCAGAAACTCCTGAGGAGTGTGAGCAAATAGCCACAATTAATGTAAGAAGTTTTGTCTATATGTGCATGGCTGATGTGCCAGAGTATATAGCCTATTTAAAAAACTGTCCTTTTGATACTGTCTTCAAATGGCATAAAAGATTTTTTCAAGCTTTAGAAATTAATGGCAAGCCAAAAAGATGGCTCTTAAAAGACCCCAGTCATATAGGTCATTTACCAGAAATACTTCAAGCCTATCCCAATGCTAAATTTATACATATCCATCGTGATCCAACAGAGTCAGTGGCCTCTTTTTGTAGCTTAACTAAAAATGTAAGACTGGCTTTTTCTAAAAAAGTAAATACAGATGATATTGGAAATACTGTTATAGACTTTTGGAATCATAATCTTAGAAAAGGAATGGACTACAGAAAGAATTTATTAAATGATCAAATAGTTGACATAACTTATGAAGATTTTATTTCAAGTCCCTTAAATCAAATCAAATCAATCTATATGCAATTAGGTTTTGATATGACTATTGAAACAGAAAATAATATTGAGAATTATCTTTACGAAGATCAAAAGAAAACAAAATCATCTCACCATTATTCATTGGCTGAGTTTGGCTTAAATGAAAAAAATGTAAAAGATCAATTTAGAGACTACATGCTCAATTATGATTTTTAGTGATAAAATCATCTTTTTAAATTTAAAGCTAAATCTGTGATAAATAACAACTTATTAAAATCAGTTTTATGTACTTGTGCTCTAGCATTGGTTCTTAATTCTTGTTCTAAAAAAAGCGATGAAGCTGAAATACCAATTATTGAGGAGACAAGCATGACACAAGTAACTATTAAAACTTCTGCTGGAGATATTCAGCTTGAACTGGATGGTGAGAAAGCGCCTATTACAGTTGAAAACTTTGTATCTATTGCTAATTCAGGCTATTACGCTGGGACTATCTTTCATAGAGTCATAAACGGTTTTATGGTTCAAGGCGGTGGTTTAAATGCTGATATGAGTAATAAATCTAGCGGCACTTCCCCTATTCAAAATGAAGCTAACAATGGCTTAGTGAATGATCGTGGAACTATTGCCATGGCAAGAACTATGGAGCCTCATTCTGCTACTGGTCAGTTTTTTATCAACCATAAAGATAATGGATTCCTTAATCATACTGGTGAAAATCCTCAAGGTTGGGGCTATGCAGTATTCGGTAAAGTAACTGAAGGCATGGATGTTGTTGACGCCATTGCAGACGTTGCAACTGGATCTTCTGGTGGGCATCAAGACGTTCCATTAGAAGTTATTACTATTGAATCGGTAACTGTTGCTGAATGAAGCCTCGCTTTATCTCAGATATACATTTAAGCGAAAAACATCCCGAACTTACTCAAGCCTTTTTTACATTCTTAGAAGAATCTAAAGAGGCTTGCACTCATCTTTTTATTCTAGGAGATTTATTTGAAACCTGGATAGGAGACGATGACGATTTACCTCTTTATGGTGAAATCAAAGAGGCCTTATTATCATTTACCACCAACGGTCCAAAAACATTTTTTATGCATGGCAACAGAGATTTTTTAATTGGAGAAACTTTTGCTAATGAAACAGGAATTACTATTCTTCCGGACCCTTACGTTTTAGATATTAATAATCAAAAAGTTGTTCTTAGTCATGGTGATTTTTTATGTACTGACGATACTGACTACATGAATTTTAGAAATGAGGTTCATACTGAAAAATGGCAGTCTAGTTTTTTACAAAAGGATATTAACGAACGCAAGCAAATTGCAGCTAGCCTTAGAGATGATAGCGAAGAAGCGACCTCCAAAAAATCAGATACTGTTACAGATGTTAATGCTCAAGCAGTTGAAAATTTTATTAATAAACATCAACCTGATCTTTTTATTCACGGCCATACACATAGGCCTGGAATACACAATATAGAGCTAAATAATTTATCTTCAAAGCGCATTGTTTTAGGTGATTGGGGTGCCAAAGGCTGGTACTTAGCACTTGATTCCAAAGATGCAGATTTAAAAGAATTTAATATCTAAACCCTCTTGTTATAGTTATTTTTATACTGTATATTTATACAGTATTATTAAATAATCCTTATGAAAGTTAATTACATCGGAAAAATTTCTGAAGAAAATCTGCCGGCAATATTTGTGCCCTATTTTCTTGAGTCGGTGCATGCAGGGTTCCCCAGCCCTGCAAGCGACTATATTGAAAGTCCGATAGATCTAAATAAACATCTTGTAAAAAATGGGGCAGCTACTTTTTTAGTAAGAGCTCAGGGACAATCGATGATTGGTTCTGGAATAACAGATCAGGCAGTCTTAGTTGTTGATCGAAGCATTAAGCCAACACATAACAGTATTGTTGTTGCGTCCATTGATGGAGAGTTTGTATGCAAGCGCTTAAAGCTCAAACCTAAAATGTGTTTGATGCCAGACAATCCAGACTACCCTCCTATCTTTATTAATCACGGTCAAGAATTAGAGATAGTAGGAACTGTCACAGCAGCTATTAATAAATTCTAGTGGCTTTGGCTTTAGTAGATTGCGAAAGCTTTTATGCTTCGTGCGAAAGAATCTTTCGCCCTGATTTAAAAAATATTCCCATAGTTGTTCTCTCTAATAACGACGGTTGCGTTATTGCCAGAAGCACCGAAGCAAAAAAAATGGGTATTGGTATGGGAGTTCCCTGGTTCAAGGTTAAAGAATCTTTCCTTTCTCAGGGAGGGCAAGTCTTTTCATCTAACTTTACTTTTTATGGAGATATGTCAGCTAGGGTAATGAATATTTTAGAAGGCTTTGTTCCAGAAGTTGAAATTTACAGTATTGATGAAGCCTTTCTAGGATTAGATTCTCTTGAAGAACATTACAACTTATATGACTTTAGTTGTCATGTAAGAAGCTTGGTCAAGCAATGGACTGGGGTCCCAGTTCGTATTGGTATAGCTCCAACAAAGACTCTAACCAAAATAGCTTTGAATGAAGTTAAAAGATTAAATGTTCCCACCAAAGTGCATCAAATATCTACAAGAAATGAGATCAGAAATGCTTTAGTTAATACTCCAGTACATGACGTTTGGGGAGTCGGCAGAAGACTTAGTGAGCATTTAAATAAAGCTAAGATTACTAATGCTTTACAGTTAGCTGATATAGATCCTCAATATATCAAAAGAAAATTCAGTGTTGTTTTAGAAAGAACAGTCAGAGAGCTTAGAGGTCAAAGGTGTCTCAACATAGAAGAAAGTATTTCAGCAAAAAAACAAATAGTCGTTAGTCGTAGCTTCGGAACGAGAGTGACTGATTTAAAAACTCTAAAACCTATAGTGAGCAACTTTGCAGTAAGAGCATCTGAAAAATTAAGAAACGAAAAACAAAAATGTTCTCAAGTTTCTGTCTTTGTAAGAACAAGTCCCTTCAGTGATCATATGCCTCAACACAGAGGTTACAAAACTATAGAGCTCTTCACTCCCACTAACGATACCAGAGATATATTAATAGCGGCTAAGAAAGCCCTGCTCCCTATATTTAGATCAGGATACGACTATGCTAAGGCTGGCATTCTTTTAAGTAGATTTTCTAATGAAACTTCTAGGCAATTCTCTTTATTCAAAGATCCAAATGAACCTAAAGAGAATTCAGAATTTATGAAATACATAGATCAACTAAATAACTATGAAACTCAAATTTATTTTGCTTCTCAAAATACAAAGAGATGGTCACCAATGAAACAGAATATGACTTCACCCAAATATACAACCAGCTGGTATGAGTTACCAATAGCAAAATAAATTGGCACAAAGATTGCAATATCAGAAGTATTTATGAGGTATTTTATGTTTGAGTATTGGTTAAAAGTTTATGAATTTTGTACACAAGAGCCATTATGGGCGATTGCATTTTTCTTTTGTGGCTTTGTGATTGGCGACGTTTATTTCACGTTATAAGAGC